>BNJU01000560.1_pt1 | contig 21317 bp, 28 predicted proteins | sample 8539281 | NCBI WGS metagenome assembly BNJU01 (sample SAMD00202456, study PRJDB9452) | human saliva metagenome | isolation source: human saliva | place: Japan
GCATCTCCCAGGTCTCGATGACATCGCCTCGGCGAGGTCCTGCAAGTCCAGGTTGATACTGCACTCGTAGCCCTCGCGGACCTCGGTGACGTCGTCCTTCTCCCGGCGCAGCGTCTCGATGGACAGATCGCCGTTGATGACGACGCCGTCGCGCACCAGGCGGCCTTGGCGCCCTCTTGATGATGCCCGAGCGGACGATGGATGCCGCGATGGAGCCGAACTTCGAGGAGCGGAAGATCTGCCGGATCTCGGCGGTGCCAGAGCTCGACCTCTTCGTAGACGGGCTTGGGCATGCACGCCTTCATGGCGGCCCTCGACGTCCTCGATCGCGTGCAGATGACCGAGTAGAACTTCATGTCGACGCCCTCGCGGTCGGCGATCTCCGAGACGCGCTCGGCAGGGCCGGACGTTGAAGCCGATGATGAGCGGCGGAGTCCACCGTGGCCAGGTTGACGTCGTTCTGCGTGATGGCACCCACGCCGCGGGTGGATGACGCGCAGGGCGACCTCCTCGACCGACGTCGATCTTGAGCGGGAGTCCTCCAGGGCCTCGACCGCACCCGCGAGCTGTCGCCCGTGAGGATGAGGTTGAGGTGTCGACCCTGCCTCCTGCGAGGACGTCGGTGAGGTTCTCCAGGGAGACCCGCTGCGGCGTTTGGCACAGCATGGCGGCGCGCTCGGCGGCCTCACGCTTGTCGGCGATCTGGCGGGCCGTACGGTCGTCAGGGGCGACGATGGAAGGAGTCGCCGGCGCTGGAAGCACGTTGGTCAGCCCCAGGACCAAGGGCCGGGCGTGCGGGTCCGGCCTCGGTGAGGTTCTCTCCGTGCTCGTTGAACATGGCGCGCACGCCTGCTAGGCGCTCAGCCACGATCAGATCATAGCCGACCCGCAGTGCCGCGCTCGACCAGGATGGTGCTCACGGCGCCACGTCCCTTGTCGAGCTTAGCCTCAATGGTCACGCCGCGGGCCTCGGTGTCGGGTTGGCCCGCAGGTCAGGGCGGCGTCCGCGGTCAAGCAGGACTGCCTCAGGGAGCTCGTCGATGTGGATGACTGCTTGGCGGAGATGTCCACGAACATCGTGTCGCCGCCGTACTCCTCGGGACCAGACCGTACTCAGTGAGCTGGCCACGGATCTTGTCCGCTGCGCCACTCCTTGTCGATCTTGTTGACCGCCACGACGATCGGCACGCTGGCCGCCCGGGCGTGGTTGAGGGCCTCGACGGTCTGGGGCATGACGCCGTCGTCGGCGGCGGCCACGACGAGGATGGCGATGTCGGTCACCTCGGCACCGCGGGCACGCATGGCCGTGAAGGCCTCGTGACCGGGGTGTCGATGAAGACGATCGGGCGCTCCTCGTCGTTCGGGTTGACGCGCACCTGGTAGGCGCCGATGGACTGGGTGATGCCCCTGGCCTCACCGGCGACGCGACGTCGGTGGAGCGGATGGCGTCCAGCAGCTTGGTCTTACCGTGGTCGACGTGACCCATGACCGTGACCACCGGGGGCAGGGCACGAGGTTGGCGTCGTCCTCGTCGGCCTCGAGGTCGATGTCGAAGGACTCCAGGAGCTCGCGGTCCTCGTCCTCGGGCGGAGACGATCTGGACGTTGTAGCCCAGCTCGGCGCCCAGGAGGGCGAAGGTGTCCTCGTCGAGGGACTGGGTGGCCGTGGCCATCTCACCGAGGTGGAACAGGACGGTCACCAGGGCCGCGGCTGGCGCTGATCTTCTCGGCGGGTCCGTGAGCGTGGCCCCTGGCGCACGCGCACCGGGGTGGAGCGCCACCGCGCGGGACGATGACACCGCCGATCGACGGCGCGCTCTGCTGCTCGAACTCCTGAGGCTTTGGGCCCGCTTGGACTTGCGTCCGCGCGCGCGCCGCCACCGCGCCCGAAGGCGCCCTGGGTGGAACCGCGACCACCGCGGCCCCGCGGGGCCGCCAAAGCCGCCGCCGGGACGGCTGCCCGCCACCGGGACGGCCACCGCCGCCGGGGCGCGAGCCGCGACCGCCGCCCGCTCTCGTGCGGGAGCACCGGGGCGCCCGATGGAGGACTGGCCAGGCATCATGCCCTGGGTTGGGACGCGGACCGCCCGGACGCGAGCTACCGGAGCGACCGGCTCCTGAGGCCGTGCGCCGCCCCGAGGACGGGGGCCGCCGGGCGCGGACCGCCTGAGGACGGGGGCCACCGGAACCACCCGGGCGGGGCATGCCTGGGAGGTGGCGATGGGTTGTTGCCGGGGCGCGGCGCACCCGAGCAGGACTGGCCTGAGCGCTGGCCTCCTCGGCCTGCACTGACCGCCCTGGCGAGGCATGCCCTGGGAGGTGGCGAAGGGTTGTTGCCGGGCGCGGCGCACTGGGGCGAGGCCCCGGGGTCAGGGCGCGCGCGGAGGCGGGCGTCAGGGCGCCGAGGCGGACGCAGGCTGGCAGCTCTGGCTCCGGGCCAGGGGCCTTGGGCGTCGCGCCTGCGGTTCTCGGCTGGGGCGCCGGCGGCGGCGGCCGAGGCCTGGGCGCCCTCACTCGGCCTAGCGCCCTGAGCACCCTGGTTTGGGAGTGCAGCACCCGGCTCAGGGGCGGCCGGCGACGGCGGGGCTCGGAGCAGGGCCTGCAGCACCGGCAGGTCCAGGCTGGGCGCCTTGGGCTCCTGGCTTAGGGGCGCTCTTGGAAGGCTTGGGGCCTGAGGTCGGTGTTGGCCGACTTGGCCGGCTTGTCGGCCTGGGTGTCCGCCGGCGCCTCCTGCACCTGGGCGGCGAAGTGCTCACGAACCCGGCGAGCGACGGGTGGCTCAGCGGCGGACGAGGCCCGCCTTGACGACTCCTCGGTCCCTGAGCCAGGCCAGGATCACCTGAGGTGACCTTCTTGCCAGTGGGGTCGAGCTCTTTTCGCGAGCTCGCGAACGCGTGGTTTAGCCACTTTTCTCCCTGTCCGGTTTCCCACCCCGGACAGGGGTGGAGATGCTTCTAGAGGCAGCTCATCGCTGGGTACTCATCAGGTGCCCATCGGCTTCCCTACCGCCTTCGCTATCGATGGTCCGCTCACCCGGTCGGGCAGCGGGGACCTCGCCGTCGCTGACCATCCTCCGTTCCGGAACCCGCGTACCGGGCCACATCCAGTGGTCCGCCGGGCGCAGGGCGCGTGGAGCGGCGCGGCGTCGCTCAGCGAGGTCGAGGCACGCCGGATCCGGTGGATCAGGCGCCGCGCCCGGGTCTGACGGCGGGCGTCGACGTCGAGCTCCTACCGCTCGGCGTCAGGACGAGACGCGCAGCTGCGTCCGTGGGGCCCCTTTGTCGACAGCCGTACAGGTGCGCTCGGGCACGTGGGGATGGTGACCACCGTCCGTCGGCGTCCTTCCGCTGCTCTGCAACCGCTGACGCGGGTACCTGCACCGGGGAATCCCGGCGCAGGACCCGCAAAGGTCCGCCGGAAAGTCTACATCGCCCGCAAGGTGGTTCAGCTCGCCCAGCTCTGAGGGACCCGTCACGTCGTCGGACTGGGGCGCCTGGCCGGGCGTGATCTCACCGGACTCGGCATCGGCGTGGATGTCGATCTTCCACCCGGTCAGGCGAGCGGCCAGACGGGCGTTCTGCCTCCTTGCCGATGGCCAGGGAGAGCTGGAAGTCGGGGGACGATGGCGCGCAGTGCGTTCCTCGGCATCGATGACGCCCACGGCAGCCACACGGGCCGGAGACGGGCGTTAGCGATGAAGCGCGCCGGATCCTCGGGTAGTCCACGATGTCGATCTTCTCCACCGAGCTCGGTCAGTGACCGCACGCACCCGCTGCCCCCATGGGGCCGATGCAGGCGCCCCTGGCGTTGACGCCGCGGACCTTGGAGCGCACGGCCATCTTGGTGCGATGGCCGGCCTCCCGAGGCGACGGAGACGATCTCGACGTCGCCCGAGGAGAGCTCAGGAACCTCGCGCTCGAAGAGCTTGCGAACCAGACCGGGGTGGGTGCGCGACAGGATGATCTGAGCCCGCGGGTGCCGCGCCGAGACGTCGGTGACGTGAGGCGCGCACGCGGTCGCCGTGGCGGTAGCGCCCTACCGGGGACCTGCTCATGGGAGGCATGATGCCCTCGTGCTCCTCATCCAGGCGCACGTGAGACGATACGGGGTCGCGCCCTGCTCCACAGTGCCGGAGATCAGCTCGCCGGTCTTGTCCTTGAGTTGCGCCCGAACCTCGAAGTCGCGGCGGTCCTGGATGCGCTGGACGATAACGCTGCGGGCCGTGGCCTGGGCGATGCGGCCGAAGTCATCGGGGTGTCGTCAGTACTCCCCGTGGGCTGGTCGTCTCGTCGACCTCCGGGGCCAGGACGCTCATGTGCCCGGTGCGACGGTCGATCTCGACGTGGGCGCCGCGGATGGCCCTGGCACCTGGAGTAGGCCCCGGATGGCGTCCTCGATAGCGGGCAGCAGGTTGTCCAGGTCAATACCGAGCTCATCGGCAGCGCCTCGCAGCTCCGGCATATTGATGTCCATGGGTCCTGGGTCTCTCTGGTCCGCTGAGCAGGGTGTTCACTGGGTTCCCGTTGACGGTAGCCCGTGAGGGTCGGATGGTCCATCACGTCTTTCCGGGCAGGTCCGTCAACCTATCAGTTATCAGGACATACATTATTCCGGTCACTACCCGTGGGGGTATCCTATGGATCTTCGGCCTGTTGCCCGGCTCTAGAGCCAGCCACCACCATCCGTGCCTCGGTGATGTCCCCAGCGCGATGCGGCGCTCGACGCCGTCGACCTCGATCGACCATGCCGCCGTTGTGCTCACTGGCGCCGTCGTCGCATCGGCCGCGGTGACGAGGCCGGTGGAGCCGCGTCGACCGTGCGCGCACCCGGGCACTACAGACCAACGGCACGCCGGAAGTGACGCAGGGTGCTCAGCTCCCTGCTCGGCGCCGGGGGTGGAGACCTCGAGTGCACTGACCCTCGACGGGGTCGGCCTCGTCGAGGCCTGGGAGACGGCCACGGTCACGGGCCCCGTAGGGCGTCGAGATCGAGGTCTCGGGACCATCGACCAGGTCCACGAAGACGCGCGCCGAGTACTTTCCCGCCCGGGTGGTCTCCACGCTCTCAAGATGAAGCCCGGCATCGTTGACAACGGAAGGAGCAGATCGGTGAGACTGCGGGCCAGAGCGTCAGCGCGCTGGCGCGGATCCTTCGCGCTGATCAGGGGCTGCCATGGTCGTTCTTCCTCCCGTACTGGCCCGAGGCGCAGGCCCGGGCGGACGTGGTCAACATAGTCAACATGGTCGCGGTGGTCGAGGTCGGGATCATGCTACCCGCCGTCTGTGGGAGGATTCCCTGGTGAACACTCGCCGCCCTCCCTGCCCGCCCGGTCGAACGGCACTCAGCCGGCCTACAGTGACCGGCTCGGCGCCAGGCCCCGCACCAGTGGCGACGCCGGCGCGGCGGGAGCCACGGCTGACGCGTCGCACCGCGGTGCTCGCGGTGGAGCAGCTCTGACCGCGACGGTGAGCGGTTGCGGACTGCGCTCTGGGGAAGGGCTCCCGGCGTCCCCTGCTGTCGGCCTCGGCGGCGGAGACCGCCCGTGACGACCTGGGTCCCGGCAGGCTGCGCTCATCTCCTCCACCGCCGGTGTGGTCGCGCAGGCCGGCGGCGGGGATGCCACGACGGTGGCCCTGGCCGAGGGGTCAAGCAGACGGCTGACGCCCAGCTCGAGACCCTGGGCGGGGTATGGCAGCCCTGGCCCACACAGGTGCCCTCCACCTACCCACGGTTGCTCCGGTGCCGTCGGCCTCGGCGGGCGCCTCCACAGATCTGGCCACGGCCCTGGCCGATGGATCGACGCTGGCTCCGCCGGGCGGCGATCGCCGCCGCCTCGGAGCAGGATGCCCGGCTCTTCACCTCGCTGACGGTGGCCTGGAGTCTCCAGCATGATCTCTTCCAGCCGCCGAGCTCGGCGGATAAGTCACGGGTGAGGTGGCGCGGGCTCCAAGATCAGCTCTGGTCTGCTGACCTCCCATGATGAGGGCCCGCTACGCCATGGAGGAGCTTGCGGCGCGCAGCGACGACTCCCAGCGCACTCGGGCGGTCGCTGACGCCAAGGCCGCCACCTCCGTCGTCAACGCCGCGGTGGCCGCGGGCTCCGAGGACAAGCGGCTGAGCGCCCTACGCTGCCCCGAGTGAGTCCACCGACCCTGAGTGTGAGTACCCAGGTGCTCTGGGCCCGGCAGGTGTGGGTCCGCCATCGTGTCCTCAGAGGCAGGAGGCCGGTTCCGCCAGGCCTCCAGCCCCGGCCCGGGAAGCGGCCGTCACCGGTGCGGTCGACGCCGCCCGCCGCGCCACTGCCTGGGGTGCGGACTTCTCCTCCCTGCTCGGCTACGCCGCCTGACATGCGTCTTGTCGTGACGGCCGTCGCCGCCATCGCCGCCCCTGAGCGGCCGTGGACCAGTTCTTCTTGTGGATGGAGCGCCGTGGCTGGATCTACTGGCGGCGCCGCAAGCGACCCCGTGGTGCCCTTTCTGGGTCCCATCGACAACGTCTTCAACCCGGCCCACGAGTACGTGGTTGAGCAGCAGGAGACCGAGGAGCGCCTGGCCGACATCCAGGCAGACACGGCCCTGAGGTGAGAAAGCCTGCCCCTGCCTCCAGCCGGCCCATCCACGAGATGGGATCTACTGCCCAGGGGTTGTGCGCGTACTGCACGAGGGCCGGGCCTTCGTGCAGTACCCCCACCCCTCCCCAGTAGCGCCCGACCCTCGTGCAGTAGGCCGCCCCGAGGGAAGAGGACCGGGCCAGAGCCGGCGTTGAGGCGGTGCCTCGGGACCCGGTACAGGAGCCAGGAGGGGCCAGCCGAGTCCGAGGCGTTCGCCCCGCGGCCGGTACCGGCGCCGCCTGTCACAGGCTCGGCGGCCTCAGGGCGGCACGGACGGTGGCGCTGAGCTCGGCCGCTGCGGCGTCGGCGGGCACGGAGCGGCGCTCGCCGGTGCGGCGCTCGCGGATCTCACGGTCCCCTCCTGGCCAGGTCCCGGCCGACGACGAGCGTGTAGGGCAGGCTGAGGAGCTCGGCGTCGGCGAACTTCACGCCGGCGGAGACCTTGCGGCGGTCGTCGTAGAGGACCTCGACGCCGTCGGCGTCCAGGGACGAGGCGATCTGCTCGGCGACGTCGAAGACGGCCTGGTCCTGCCGGTGGCCAGGACCTGCACGTGGAAGGGGCGATCTGAACGGGCCAGGTCAGCCCTTGTCGTCGTGGTTGGCCTCGGCCAGAGCAGCGCATGACGCGGCTGACGCCGATGCCGTAGGAGCCCATGGTGACCACGCGGGCCCCTGCCGTTCTCGTCCAGGACGGTCAGCCCCAGGGCCTGGGAGTACTTGCGTCCCCAGCTCGAAGATGTGGCTGACCTCGATGCCGCGGGCCAGGTGGAGGGGGCCGGAGCCGTCGGGGGCGGGTCGCCTCACGGACCTCGGCGGCCTCGATGGTGCCGTCGGCGGTGAAGTCGCGGCCCATGACCAGGTCCAGGACGTGCTCTTGTCGGTGTTGGCGCCGGTGACCCAGCTGGTTCCCTCCACGATCCGGGGGTCGACGAGGTAGCGCACGGAGCCGGTGAGGACCTCGGTGCCGTCCTCGCGCTTCTCCACGCGCCGCAGCGGGGAGTTGGGGCCGATGGCGGTGGGGCCGATGTAGCCGCGCACGAGCTCGGGGTGGGTCTCGAAGTCGGTGTCGCCGGCCATCTCGACCTCGGCGGGGGCGACGGCGGCCTCCAGGCGCTTCATGTCGACGTCGCGGTCCCCGGGCACGCCGACGACCAGCAGCTCACGCTCGCCGCCGGGGTGGATGAGGTGACGACGACGTTCTTGAGGGTGTCGGCGGCCGTCCAGGCCCGCCCGTCGGAGCGCGGGTAGGCCCGGTTGCACAGCTCGACCAGGGAGTCGATGGTCGGGGTGTCGGGGCGTCCACCACGCGCGCCGGGCCGATCCCCGGAGGCGTCCACGGGCCCGGGGACCACGGTGGTGACGGCCTCGGCGTTGGCCGCGTAGCCGCCTGAGGAGCGCACGAGGTGTCCTCACCGATCTCGCAGGGGTGGAGGAACTCCTCGAGTGGGATCCGCCCATGGCGCCGGCCATGGCGTTGACGATGACGTAGTCCAGGCCCAGGCGGGTGAAGATCCGCTCGTAGGTGTCGCGGTGGGCCTGGTAGGCGGCGGCCAGGCCGGCGTCGTCGATGTCGAAGCGAGTAGGAGTCCTTCATGACGAACTCGCGGCCGCGGATGATGCCGGCGCGGGGGCGGGCCTCGTCACGGTACTTGGTCTGGATCTGGTAGACGACGGCCGGCAGGTCCTTGTAGGAGGAGAGGTCCCTGACCAGCGAGGGTGAACATCTCCTCGTGGGTGGGGGCCAGCAGGTAGTCCCATCCTGCGGTCGCGGAGCTTGAACAGGGTGGGGCCGTAGTCGTCCCAGCGCCCGGTGGCCTGGTAGGGCTCGGCCGGAAGGAGAGCCGGGGAAGTGGACCTCCTGGCCGCCCATGGCGTCCATCTCCTGGCGCACGATGTCCTCGATCTTGCGCAGCGTCCGCAGACCCCAGCGGCAGCCAGGTGTAGACCCCGGGGGCGGCCCGGCGGATGTAGCAGCGCGCACGAGCAGGCGGTGGCTGGCGACCTCGGCGTCGGCCGGGTCCTCGCGCAGGGTCCGGATGAAGGAGGTGGAGAGTCTGTGCAGCACGGGGGTGATCCTACGGGGTATGGTGCCCTGGCCCCAACGCAGAGCGCCGGGCGCCTCCCACCTCACTGACGCGTGCGACGCCGATCGAGCCCTCACGACCCGGGCGATGAGCGCGCCGCACGTCAGTGGAACGCTCACAGCAGCACGGTGGCGAACAGGCCCACCTGCTCGAAGCCCAGAAGTGGTAGAGCGCCATGGCGGGGGTGTTGTAGTCGTTGGCGTAGAGGCTCACGACGCCGTCGGCCCCGACATGGTCCCCGGCGCACGGCGTCCACCACCGGCCAGGGCAGCCGCTCCCGACTCCCCGCCCACGCAGGTCGGGGCGGGTCCACACGCCGGTCAGCTGGGCGACGCCGCCTGCCGGGGGAGTGCCACAGGCCCCGACGTCGGCCTTGAAGGCCACCGCCCGAGGCGATCCGGGTTGGACCGGCCCACCGGCGCCGTCGTCGAGACGACGTAGCTGCGCCCCTGCTCAACGAGCCAGCCGACGTGGCGCCGGTGTCCGGGACCGTCGGTCGTGGGGTCGTATCCGAGCTCGCCGATGAACATGTCCACCGAGGCCGGAAGGACCATCTCCGTCTCGTTCGGATGCGCCCGCCGCACCGCCTGCCCACCCAGGACAGGGGACGGGTGACGGGGCCGGTGCGCGCGCCCAGCCCCGTAGCCGCGCGAGGTGCAGCCAGGACCGGCTGCTTCCAGCGCTCCTGGCGGGCACGCACTCCCTGCTCGCTGAGCGTGCCCCAGACCGCCGCGACGTCCCGGCCGGCCCGCAGACCGAACCGTGCCTGGACGAGGCGGGGTCGGCAGTGCTCGGCCAGCGCCCGGATCTCGCCGGCGTCCGCCGCTCGCGAGACCGTGCTCGGGGCGTCCGGCCGAGACCGAAGGGCATGAGGGAGCCGACCGACCGGGCCGCGGCGACGGGCTGTGCCAGTCCGCCCAGGGGCGACGACGTCGCCGCGCCCCCAGCGGGTCCAGCGCTGCATCTGCTGGACCAGGCTCACGGCGCAGACCGGCTCCAGGGCGCACAGCGACATGACTCCTGACACCTGATCGGAGGGGACCGGTGTCAGGCGGTCGGCGTGACGCTGAGCGCGCCTCGTGTCGCGGTGCCGCAGGAAGCTCATACCCGTCAGGCCCGGGCCGGCGCGGGAGGCGCCCAGCCCTCACCGGTCCTCAGCCGGCTGCGGAGACCATGGGGCTGGTGCCGGCCAGGGCCTCCTGCCCGAACTCCTCGGTCATCTCGGCGGCCATGGCCTCGGCGTAGCTTGAGGAGGGTCTCGACGACCTGGTCCTCCGGGACGGTCTCCACGACCTGTCCGCGCACGAAGATCTGCCTTGCCGTTGCCCGAGGCGCAGCGCAGGTCCGCCTCGCGGGCCTCGCCGGGGCCGTTGACGACGCAGCCCGTGACGGCCACGCGCAACGGAGCGGTGATGTTCTTGAGCCTGGCCTCGACCTCCTCCGCCAGGGGTCCACACGTCCACCTGGGCCCGGCCGCAGGAGGGCAGGAGACGATCTCGAGCTGGCGCTCGCGCAGCCCCGCGAACTCCAGCAGCTTGGTGCCCACCTTGACCTCCTCGACCGGGGGCGCGGACAGGAGACCCGGATGGTGTCACCGATGCCCTCGGCGAGCAGGGTGCCGAAGGCGGCGCAGGACTTGATGGTGCCCTGGAAGGCGGGACCGGCCTCGGTCACGCCCAGGTGCAAAGGGCCACTGACCGGCCTCCGACAGGAGCCGGTAGGCCTACACCATGGCTGACGACGTCGTGGTGCTTGACGGAGATCTTGAAGTCGTGGAAGTCGTTCTCCTCGAAGAGCCCGGCCTCCCAGGTGGCCGACTCCACGAGCGCCTCGGGGGTGGCCTTCCCGTACTTCTTGAGCAGGCGCTTGTCCAGGAACCAGCGTTGACGCCGATGCGCAGGAGACGCCGGCGTCGGAGGCGGCTACAGATGCCGGCGACCTGGTCGTCGAACTTGCGGATGTTACCGGGGTTGACGCGCACCGCGCCGCAGCCCCGCCTCGATGGCGGCGAAGACGTACTCGGGGTTGAAGTGGATGTCCGCGATGACGGGGATGCGCGACTGCTTGGCGATGATCGGCAGCGCCTCGGCGTCCTTGTCGGTGGGGCAGGCCACGCGCACGATGTCGCAGCCCGCGGCCGTCAGCTCAGCGATCTGCTGCAGAGTGGCGCCGATGTCGTGGGTCTTCGTGGTGGTCATCGACTGCACGGTGATGGGGGCGTCTCCACCGACGTTGAGGGCTGCCGACCTGGATCTTGCAGGGTCGGTCGGCGCGGCGCCAGGACCGGGGCCTGGGCACGCATCGTAGGGATGCCAAGAGCGATCGCTGCAGTCACCCGACCAGTATGTCACCCGCCCGCCGGGCCCGCACCTCAGGTGTGTGCATCGCTCCCGCCGGTACCGATTTGCTCACGACCTGCTCGGCCTGCGATCCTCACAGCGGCGCAGCGATATCCACCCACACCAGGACCAGGGCCATGATGATGAGCAGACCGAAGACGACCTGACCGACCGGCAGCATCCTGGCCCGTGTCCGCGGCCCCGGATCGGCGCCCTGCGCCTTGCAGCGATCGAGCGCCGGGTGCCCTCCCAGCAGGCTCGGTACGTGCCCGCCGTCCAGGGGCAGCAGGGGCACCAGGTTGAAGGCGAACAGCGCCAGGTTGAGGCTGCCCAGCAGCATGAGCATGGTGCTCACCCACGCATCGACAGGGGACCGCTCCGCCCCCGGACACACCGCCGCTGGTGGCGTTGCCGGCCATACGCCCCATGCCCTGCCAGGTGCCCACGACGCGCTGTCGGCGCTGCGCTGCTCGACGCCCAGCGCCCGCCTGGACGGCGTGATAGGGACCCACGCGGCGGGTGGCGATGGCCTGCTTGACCGTCCACCGATGGCCTGCCCGATGATGCCCGGGATCTTGGCGGGGCTCAGGGGATGGTTCCCAGCGACGAGAGATGCCGACGCAGGGGCGGGCCTGGGTGCGTACTGCCCCGGAGGCGTCCTCTGACCAGGGCGCCCTGTGCGTCGCGGACGGTGCGCTGAGCCTCGACCGCGGTGACGCTCACGGTGTGCTCGGCTCCGTCGCGCTCGATGACGACCTCGGTGGGGCTGGTACCGCCGGCGGCGAGTCCGGGCCTGAGCTCCTCCCAGGTGGAGACCTTCACCCCGCCCCAGGAGACGATCCTGTCGCCGACCTTGATGCCGGCGGCGCTGGCGGGGCCGACCGGGTCGGGTCTGGCAGGGGCGCCCGCGTCGATGTCGGACGAGACACAGGGGTCACGGTCGACAGCGTCGTCGTGCGTCCAGGGGATTCCGACCACGCCGACGGCCACGGCCAGCAGCACGATCCCCAGGACCAGGTTGGTGGATCCCCGGCCATGACGATGAGCTTCTTGGGGACGCTGAGGTGGTAGAAGGCGGTGCTCCTCCCGGGCCGGATCTCCTCAGGGCCTCGGCGCGCCCTCACCCACCATGCCCAGGCTTCCGTCCTTGCGCCGGCGGTCCGGCCTGCTGTCGGGCCTTCCGGCGGGCGGCAGCGTAGCCGACGAGCTTGACGTAGCCGCCCAGCCAGATGGCTGACGCCGTACTCGAGTCTCCCCGCGCTGAACGACCAGATCTTGGGGCCGAAGCCGATGAAGTACTCAGGGACCTTCACGCCGAACTTCTTGGCGGGGATCATGTGCCCGAAGTCGTGAAGGGCCACTGAGACTTACCGATCCCGATGACGAGGATGACGATGCTGCCCAGGATGTAGGCCAAGGTGGTGCTCACGAGTGCGTTCCTCCGTTTTGTGCCGCGATGAGCTCATCGGCGCGGGCGCGTGCCCAGGTCTCCACGGCGCAGGACGTCGTCGAGGCCCGGGCCGGTCAGGCCCTCGTGCTCGCCGACGACGGCCGCATCGATCTCGACGATGTCCAGCCACTCAGGCCGCCGGCGAGAAGGCGGCGACAGCCTACTCGTTGGCCGCGTTGAGGACGACCGGGTGGGTGTCTGAGGCCGCCACGGCGCTGCGGGCCAGGTCGACGGCGGGGAAGGCGGCACTGTCCAGCGGCTCGAAGGTCCAGCTGACCGGTTCGCGCCAGTCGTTGAGTCACCAGGCCCGACAGGTCGGGACGCTCGAGGCCAAGTCAGCCCCAGGGCGATGGGCAGGCGCATGTCGGGCGGGAGGCCTGGGCGATGAGTGGCGCCGTCGGTGAACTCCACCATGGGTGAATGACGGACTGGGGTGGACGACGACGATCCGCTCGGGTGCCACGTCGAACAGGAGGTGGGCCTCGATGAGCTCGAGCCCCTTGTTGATGAGGTCGAGGTTGATGGTCACCACCGGCCCCATGTCCCAGGTGAGAGTGCTGCGAGGGCGGCGGCGGCACTGGTCCCGGTGAGCTCGGCGCGGCTGCGCCCGCGGAAGGGTCCGCCGAGGCGAGTCAGGACCAGCCGCCGCACCTCGCTGCGTCCGCTGAGGACGGGACTGGTCAGTCCCTTCTCGTGGCGGCCGCAGGCCAGAGGGCCCTGAGCGATGGCGGGTGCTCGAGGTCCACGAGGGACGATCTGGCCAGGTCGGGCGAGCGCTTGGCGGACCAGGGCGCCCCGACGACGAGGACTCCCTTGTTGGCCAGGGCCAGGCGGGCTCCACTGGCCAGCGCGGCCAGTGTGGGCAGCAGGCCCACCGAGCCAGTGATGCCGTTGACGACCGTGTCGCAGGGCCTCGGCTCGGCGGCCTGAACCGCCGTGGTCGCGGCGTCGGGGCCGGTGAGGATGGTGGTGACCGGGTCGGGACGGCGCCCGCCTGGGCAGCTGCGGCTCTCGAGGGCCTGGCGCAGGCGGTCGGAGGTCCTCTCCCCGCCGGTGACAGCCAGGACGAGGACCTCCCAGGTGATGGCCCTGGCGGGCCAGGAGCTCCAGGCGCGATCCACCGGCGGCCAGGGCGACCACTCTTGGGGCGTGCGCCCCCAGGCGGGAGAGGACCTCGGTCTGGGTGCCGATCGACCCGGTGGATCCCAGGAGGACCAGTCGTTGTGGAAGATGGGAGGGCACTGGTGCGTGGCTGGTCATGGGGTGGCAGGTTTCCTCAGGACAGGCTCGACTCACTCGACGGACAGGAGGGACCTCGACGACGCGCGCGCCAGGTAACGGTCGACGCTGGGCTCCCCGTAGGCCTTGTTCCCCAGGGCCCGGCGGAGACCGCTCCCACGCACCTCGCTGGAGGTCAGGTGGTGTCAGGTCGAAGCTAGCCGGCGATACGGTCGCGAGGGGCGTCGACGTCGGTCTTGTCATACCCTGCCCGGAGGCCGGGGCGAAGCGCTCGCCGGCCGGGCGCAGCAGACGCAGGTAGAGGGTGGTGGCGAGCTGGGTGACCTGATCCATCCAGGCCTGGCGACCATTCTTGGCCACGAGGGCCGCGCGCCGGCGCTGGAGGAAGGCGGCCTCTGGCCGGTCGAGGGCCGCGTCCACGGCCTGGGGCTGGTAGCCGCGCAGGGACGACGTCGAAGGCGACGGTGCGCACGCCCTCGGAGTCCATCTCGTCGAAGCTCACCGGCGTCGTGAGATCTCGTGAGCCGTCTCGAAGTAGCGGTCCACCTGCTCGGGCGGTAGCCCGGTCGCAGGAGCGCTGCCTTGAGGGAACATGTCGCTCAGTCGTCTTGGCCCTCTCCCGTTGAGTACCTCGGTCGCGAGCTGACCACAGGCACCGTCGATGTCGCTGCCTCGAGTGTCTCGCACTGTCGTGGTAATTCCGGCACGCCGGAGCGTGTTGACGAACATATCCTGAACCGCAACCTCCGAGCAGGTCCAGATGGATCGGGGTGGGGTTGAGCGGGATAGGGTTGACATGAGCCCATCCGGTGTCCCTGCGGTTGAGCTCGTCAGCGAGCAGCTGGGCGCGCCAGGCGTGGTCGTTCATGTCCTGATGAGCGCGTACTCGATGGACACGCGCCGGCCGGTGGCCCGAGGAAGTAGTCGTGGGCGGCGTCGAGGCAGCTCGCCGACCTTCCACTTGGAGTTGACGGGGATGAGCTCGTCGCGCAGCTCGTCGTCGGGGGCGTGCAGGGAGACTGCCAGGGTCACCGGCGGCCTCGCCAGCGAGCCGGCGGATGAGGGACAGAGTCCCACAGTGGAGACGGTGATGCCGCGGGCCGACAGGCCGAAGCCCTCTCGGGGCAGGCTCAATGAGCCGGTGGAGGCGCCGACGACGTTCTTGTAGTTGACCATCGGCTCGCCCATGCCCATGAAGACCACGTTGGACAGGCGGGCCGGTCCCCGGTCAGCTCCCCGGCGGCCGAGGCCTGGGCGGCGTGGCGCACCTGCTCACGATCTCCCCGGTGGACAGGTTGCAGGGTCAGGCCCATCTGGCCGGTGGCGCAGAAGGGGCAGGCCATGCCGCAGCCGGCCTGGGAGGAGACGCACAGGGGTGGTGCGCTCCTTGTAGCGCATGAGGACGCTCTCGACGCGCACGCCGTCGTGCAGCTCCCACAGGTGCTGATGGTGCGTCCGCCGTCGGCGCGCAGGGCGCGCACCGGGGTGATGAGCTCGGGCAGCAGCTCGGCGCACAGCTGCTCGCGCTGGGCGGCGGGCAGGTCGGTCATGTCTGCGCTGTCACGGGTGAAGTGCGTGAGTAGTGGCGTGAGAGCTGGTCGGCCCGGAAGGGGCAGGCCCGATTCCTTGCAGCGGCCTTGCGCCCGGCCAGGTCGAGGTCGGCCAGGTGGCGGGGGCCTTGCCGCGCGCGGCGGGCACCGCGAAGGACAGGCGCGGCAGCGTCGGGGCTGGTGGCGCCCTCCGGGGGCTGGTCGGTGGGCATGACCTGGGACCCGGCCGTCACTCGGCCGTCCGGTGATGCTGACGGGCTGCGGGCGCCGGGGGCGCTGCTGTGCTCGCGATGGACTCACGCTCGTGCTCCTCGTGTCCCGGGGCTGGGGAGGCCGGGCTGGTCGATAGGGGTGGGTGCGGCATGCCGTCCCTATTTCACCAGGAGGGTGAAGGCGTCAGACAAGTGGGGCAGCCACGAGGGATCAGAGTCGAGCCGGTCCATGATTCCCGCCGTGTCCGGGCAGGAGCGTGCCCATGTCCTTGAGTCCCAGATCCATGCAGGCAGGGACTCCCCAGGTCGCCCAGAGGTGGAGACGACCACGGTGCAGGCGCACCAGTACGGCTCCGGCCACCAGGGCCGCCGATGGCCCAGACACAGCCGGCACCGGTGGCGGAGCTGCGATGAGGGGCCATGAGCCCTCCCAGGACTTCTTGGGTGAGACCGAGGGCGCCAGGGGGGTGACGGCCGAAGGTGATGCCGGCCATCCACCCGCCGGTGTCGTTGGCGGCCAGCAAGGGCGATGAGCATCATGACTTTTCCACGCCGTGCTCCTGCACCAGGAGCAGGACAGCGAGACTCGGCCAGGAAGGGCAGGTAGGTGGCGGCGAACCGAGGCGGCCCGCGGCGCTGGAGCGCGAGCGGCGGACCTCGTCGTGAGCCTCGGTGCGGGGATGTCGTGGCCGGCCTGCTCCAGGACGGTGCCGACCTCCGCCTCGGCCTGGTCCCATGAAGCTCCACAGGACGCAGGCGCCGACGGTGGCGACGTAGGCCCCGAGGCCGCCTCCGCCCCCACCTCCCAGGCGCACACGGAGATTCCGGGGTCCCCAGCCACAGTGGCGCCAGGGGCAGGCGGATGCGCTTGCGGGCGAAGGCCGCCGCCAGCTCCCACAGCGCCCCGCAGACGGCCAGCGACGACGCCCACGAAGATGACCTTGTAGAAGGCCAGGGAGCCCAGGACCATGGCGATGACGACCGCCACCCCGATGGCGGCGGGCAGGTTGCGTCCCGCCCGCCCGGTGGCGGGCAGGGGATCGTGGTTGCGCGTGGGGCGCGGGTTCGCAGAGGCGACACAGGGGCTCACAGGGGTTGACGGGACAGGGGGCGGGAGGCCGGGCGCAGACGCGGTCGATCCCGGGGCGAGGCAGCTCAGACCTCAGAGCAGCTCGGCCTCCTTGGCGCTCAGGGCGGCGTCGATCTGCTCGACGAAGCGCTTGGTGAGCCGTCGAGCTCGTGCTCGGCGCTTGACGTCGTCCTCCGGCCTCGCCGTCGCTTCTTGATGGCCTCGAGCTCCTTCTTGGCCTTCCGCGGATACCGCGCACCTGGACGCAGGAGTCCTCGGCGCGGGAGCAGGCGAGCTTGACGTAGTCCTTGCGGCGCTCCTCGGTCAGTGCCGGCAGGGTGACGCGGATGACGGTGCCGTCATCGGTGGGGTTGACGCCGAGGTCGGACTCGCGGATGGCGGTGACGATGTCCTTCATGGCGGAGCGGTCGAAAGGGCTGACCAGGACGGTGCGGGCCTCGGGGATCGTCAGGGAGGCGAGCTGCTGGAGCAGGGTGAGCGCCGTAGTAGATCCGCGACGATCCCGTTGAACATCGAGGGGTTGGCGCGGCCGGTGCGGATGGTGGCCAGCTCGCTCTTGGCTGACCTGGAGGGCCTTGTCCATCTTGTCCTCGGCCTCGAGCATGACGTCGTCGATCATGGTGCTTCCTTTTACTGGGCTACTGGGCGGTCGTGGGTTCGTCAGGTGAGTGGTCGGCCATCGTGGGGATGGCTGCGGGTTGGGAGGTGTGCTGGCCGTCTGCGCCGCACGCGGTCACGGGGCTCGAAGGGGGCCGTCGGCGGCCGCCGAGCCCGCAGCCGGGTCAGTCACGCAGCTGACAGAGTGTCCGATTCTCTCACCCAGCAGGGCTCGGGTGATGTTTCAGGCTCCCCATGCCGAAGACCCGCATGGTCAGGCCGTTGTCGCGGCACAGGGCGAAGGCGGAGGCGTCGACCACCTGGAGGCCGTCGGCCAGGGCGCGCTCGTAGGTGAGCTGGTCCAGGCGCCGGGCCTCAGGGTTCTTGCGGGGATCGGCGGTGTAGACGCCGTCGACCCCGTTCTTGCCCACGAGCAGCTCATCGCAGTGGGTCTCCAGAGCGCGCTGGGCCGAGACGGTGTCCGTGGAGAGTAGGGCAGGCCGGCACCGGCGCCGAAGACGACGACGCGGTTCTTCTCCATGTGGCGGATGGCCCGCAGGGGATGTAGGACTCGGCGACCTGTCCCATGGCGATGGCGGTCTGGACGCGGGCGGGCACCCCCGCCTTCTCGATGAAGTCCTGAAGGGCCAGGGCGTTCATGACAGTTCCCAGCATGCCCATGTAGTCGGCGCGGGCACGGTCCATGCCACGTGAGAGAGCTCGGCGCCGCGGAAGAAGTTCCGCCTCCGACGACGACGGAGACCTGGATTCCGGCGCGCACGGCCTCGGCGATCTGGCGGGCGGCGTCGGGAGACGACGTCGGAGTCAGACCTATCGATCCGCCACCGAAGACCTCACCGGAGGCTTGAGTAGAACACGTCTGGGGTGCGTGCCGTGGGCAACGCGGTCGTCACGAGCCGGTTCCTGACTCGTGCGCTATGTCTCCTGGGTTCGGTGGGCAGGCTTAGCACAGCCTACCCGTCCCGGGCGGGCGCCGGGCCACGATGAGGTCAACCGGATGGCCGGACACGCCGTGGGACGAGACCACTCATGAGACGTGCACGAGCCGCCTGGGGAGCCGGCGGTGAGGGTGCTCGATGGTGAGAGGAACAGACGGGGCGGGGGCGCGAGCATGATGCTCGCGCCCCGCCCCGACACAGTGACGGATCAGGCGCCGACGCGAAGCGCACGAAGCCGGTCAGCTCGCCGCCGCCGTGGCCTTGACGACCTTGCCGACCGTGGTCTTGGGGTCCTTGGCGAAGGCCTGGTCGACCAGACGTTCTCCTTGAAGAAGCCGTTGAGGCGGCCCTCGACGATCTTGGGGATGGCCTTCTCGGGCTTGCCCTCGGCGCGGGTGGTCTCCTCGGCGATGGCGCGCTCCTTGTCCACGACCTCGGCCGGGATGTCCTCGCGGGTGGCGTAGGCCGGGGAGTAGGCGGCGATGTGCATGGCGACGTCGTGAGCCACCTCGGCGGCCTTGGCGTCGGTGCCCGCAGGACGCCGACCTGGGCGGGCAGATCGGGGTTGGTGCGGTGCAGGTGAGCTCGATCTTGTCGGCCTCGGGCGGCCGACGCGGCGCGACGATCTTCTCGCCGATGACGGCCTGCATGCCGTCGGTGAGCTCCTTGACGAGTGGAGCCGTCGACCTCTGACCTCGGCCAGGGCCTCGGCGTCGGTGGCGCCGGAGTCCAGGGCAGCGGTGAGACCTGCTCGGCGTAGTCGAGAACTTCTGGTTCTTGGCCACGAAGTCGGTCTCGGCGTTGATCTCGACGAGGACGCCGACCTGGCCGTTGCCGGAGTCGACGACCTTGGCGGCGATGAGGCCGGCGAGGCAGCGCGGCCCTCGCGCTAGCAATGCCGCGGGCCCTTGACGCGAATGATCTCGATGGCCTTCTCGGCGTCGCCGTTGGCCTCGTCGAGGGCCTTCTTGAGCGTCGAGCATGCCGGCGCCGGTCTTCTCGCGCAGCGCCTGATGTCAGCGGTGGTGTAGTTCGCCATGAATGTCTCCTGGTCGGTCAGTGACTAATTGACGTGTGAAAAAGGACGGTGAGAGGTGCTCACAGCGCGGGACGCCACGCTGTGAGCGAGGGCGAGGGCGCGCTCAGGCCTGCTCGGCGGCGGGGGCCTCGGCGGTCTCAGCAGCCTCAGCGGCCGGGGCGTCGGCCTCGGCTCCGGCGAGGGCTGGGCCTCCCACTCGGGCAACGGCTCGGCGTCAGCGGGGGCGACCTCGGCCTCCCTCACCGGTGCGGGCGCGACCGCCGGGCGGGCCAGCAGGCCCTCAGCGGTGGCGTCGGCGACAACACGGGTGAGCAGGGTGACGGCGCGGATAGCGTCGTCGTTGCCGGGGATGCCGCTAGGTGGCCTCGTCCGGGTCGCAGTTGGTGTCCAGGATGGCGATGACCGGATCGAGCTTCTGGGCCTCGGAGATGGCCGGGTGCTCCTTCTTGGTGTCCACGACCCACACGGCCGCAGGGAGCTTGCTCATGTCGCGGATACCGCCAGGGTGCGCTGGAGCTTGTCCTTCTCGCGGCGCATCATGAGCAGCTCGCTTCTTGGTGTGGCCGGAGCCGGCCACGTCGTCGAAAGTCGATCTGCTCGAGCTCCTTCATGCGGTCAGGCGGGCGCGCACGGTGGAGAAGTTGGTGAGCATGCCGCCCAGCCAGCGCTGGTTGACGTAGGGCATGCCGACGCGCTGGGCCTGCTCGGCCACGGCGGCCTGGGCCTGCTTCGGTTCCGACGAACAGGGATGTTGCCGCCGCGAGCGACGATCTCGTGACGAAGTCGTAGGCGGTGTTGATGCCCTCAATGGACTGCTGGAGGGTCGATGATGCCAGATGCCGTTGCGCTCGGTGAGGATGAAGCGCTTCATCTTGGGGTTCCAGCGACGAGTCTGGTGCCCGAAGTGGACACCGCTGTCAAGGAGCTGGCGCATGGTAACGACAGCCATGACGGTCCTTCCGTGTGAGCCGGAGGTTGCTCGACGCACGATCATTCGGGGGACGGTCGAGCTGCGCTCGGAGACGTCGAGGGTTCTTCTTCTGGGTTCTTCCCGTGGTTCCGCACGCTTTGCGAACGCGCACCGGAGCCGGTGACCGGCTGCAGCCGGCGCGGATGAGGCCTGGTGCCTGCGACGCACGGCCACCCGTTCACCGTGGCGAACCGTGATGACCGGGACCGCGACCGTGTCGCCCGGAGGACGTCGAGTTGCTCGAGTGCAGGCACGCGAAGTCAGCATTCGGGGCCCGTCTCCCGCTGACGCCGGAGCGATCCGCAGAATGCCGCGGAGGCGAGGCTACCACAGGACTGAACCAGCGGCCGAGGGCGAATCAGCGGTATTCGGGTCGTCCGGTCACCACAGGCCGCTTCCTCGAGGGCTTTCCACAGGGCCGACGACGTCCCCGCGCTGAAGGCCGCTCGGCGCACACTCGAGGCATGCACTCACAGCAACTCGGCAAGCCCACGCCGCTGATCCTCGCACACCGTCCCCTCCTTCCCACATCCCGCCCCGCCGTCTCGCCGCGCTGGCAGCAGCACTGGTCGCCTGCGGCTCACTGGCCACACTGCCCGGTACACCACCGGCTCGGGGTATGAGCACAGGCACCAGTCCGGCCACCAGCACCGCCGTGACCACGGTTTTTCCTGGCTCCGTGGGTCAGGACCCGTTGCTTCCCGAGCGCACGGGCAGCGCGCGAGCCGGCCGAAGCCGCCCACTGGTTGACCTCGTCGGCCTCTCTCGTGACGAGCCTGCGCCCGCCCTCTCGGCTCGTCAACGAGACGAGGACAGGCGGCCAGGCGCTAACGGACCGGCCTGCGGGCCCCCGTCGCCCGCGGGGCCGCTTCCAGTGGCCGACCGGCGCAGCCGGCCACCGTGGTGGAGGGCTTCGACCCGCCCCGCCGTCGTGTGGGGACGCGGGCACCGGGAGTGGATCTCGCGCCGCGGAGGGCACGCAGATCCGCAGCGCCGCCGCGGGGACGGTCGCCTTCGCCGGCATGGTGGCGGGCGTCCCGTGGTGTCCATCGACCACGCCAGCAGGATCCGCACCACCTGGAGCCGGTCAGAACCGGCCGTCGGCGCAGGGCGACGCGGTGGCTGCGGGCCAGGGTCGTCGGCACCCCTGCTGCCGGGGCACCGTTCGGACGGGGTCTG
>BNJU01002568.1_pt1 | contig 21313 bp, 6 predicted proteins | sample 8539281 | NCBI WGS metagenome assembly BNJU01 (sample SAMD00202456, study PRJDB9452) | human saliva metagenome | isolation source: human saliva | place: Japan
ATTCAATACTAAAGAATTATTGTAAACTTGCTAAATTAATAATAAACTGTCTTATAAAGATAAGATGGTTTTTATATTCAAAATATACTTTTACATCAAACTTGACTAATTTATGTTAGCATATTTTAATCTTTTATTAAAAAGGAGGTAGATTTTGGGATATAAGAAAATAATAATTTTTAGTACATTTTTGCTTGCAAGTCTTGCCTTTCCAGCTCCAGTCAATGAGGCTAACAGAATCATTGATATTCAGCAGAGACAGCTTGAACAGGAGAGAGTAAGGCAACAGCAGGAGAAAATGCAGAAGGAGTTTGAGAATACAAAGTTTGACAGCCCTAAGACTCAGGTTGATAAGGATATTGAAAGCGGCAACTTGAATTCTAATAAATTTTTAATTAAATCAGTCAATATAAAAGACAATGACAGGCTGCTGTCTCAAAGGGAAAAAAATAAAATTATTGGAAAATATGTCTTTCTTGAACTTAGTTCCAATGATATCAGAAACCTTCTTACAGATCTTACAAACAAGTTAATTTCTAAAGGATATACTACATCTGTTGTAAACTTTGACAGGAATAATGATCTGACTACTGGAACTTTAAACCTGGAAATTGTTGCAGGAAGAATCGAGGATATAAGGATTAATTCTGGAAATGGGCTTGATAAGTATAAGGAATTTTTTATGTTTGCAAAGAACAAGGGAAAAATCTTTAATATCAGGGACATTGACACGGCAACTGACAACTTTAACTCAATCAATGCCAACAACATGACTATGGAAGTTCTTCCTGGAAGAAAGGAAAACTATTCAAGAATTGAAGTAAAAAATAGATTAAAGAATAAATATACTGTCGGAATCTTAGCTAACAACTATGGGGACAGCAAGCAGAATGGAATATGGAGGAGAGGTATCAACCTTAATATTGACAGCCCTCTTGGAATTGGGGACAACTTCTATTTCACATATATGACCGTTCCTAAAAAAGATCCCAACAGAAGCTGGAAAAAGACGGTTGAACAGTTACAGCCAGGAGAAATTTTACCAATCGGGCCGACTGGATATGATCCTTTAAAAGGGGACACATTGCCATATAAAAGACGGCTTGATATGTTTAATTTTGGATATACAATGAAATTCAGGACTTACACCTTAAAACTTAATTCAAGTAAAAGTATTCAGGAAAGCAGCTTCTATTCGGCAAATACAGTATACGATATGTATTCAAACAGTCATACATTGTCTGCTGATTTAGAAAAAATATTGTTCAGGAATCAGAAAAGCAAGGTTACTCTTGATTTAGGGATTAAAAGAAAACATAATCAGAGCTATCTTGAAAAGTCTGTATTATCTGACAGAAAACTTGCTGTTGGTACAGTAAGTCTTAATACTACTACTTCACTTTTTGGAGGAATTTTTGGAAGTTCTGTTGGATATGAGAGAGGACTTAAAATATTTCATGCTGAAAGGGATAATGGAAAGATAGAAACTACCCCGAAAGCACAGTTTCATAAATACAGTATGAATCTTAGCTACTACAAGCCCATAACGAATAAATTTGTCTACAGGGCAAATGTTTATGGAAGCTATTCAAATGATGTGCTTTATGGAAGTGAAAGGCAGACAATAGGCGGCGTCGGAAGTGTCGGGGGCTATCATACAAGGGAGTCCATTCAGGGAGATAAGGCTATAGAAATCAGCAATGAGCTGGCATATAATATTCCAGTTAAGAAATTTGCGGTTGTTTCTCCATATGTTAATTATGGATACGGGGCTGCAAAGTACAACAGGGATAAATCTAAATACAGGACTGGATATGTAACAGGGATGACAGCTGGGATCAGGTTTGATACAAAAATGTTTGATTTTGACTTTGGATATGCAAAACCTATGGCACATTCAGAGTATTTAAGTCCTAAGAAACAGGAAATGTATTTTAGTGGTTCTTTGAAAGTAAGTTTTTAGATAATAATTTTAATTAAAATTTTTTCAATTAGTTAAAAAAAATAATGCAAAATTTCAAATTGTAATTAATGAGAATTTTAAACTTTTCAATTGGTTAAAAATATCGAAAGGAGATGAAAAAATGAGAGGAAAAAGTAAGATATTACGTAAATTAACTGCTGCATTACTGCTAAACGTGTTCAGCTTCAACATTCTTGCCGACGGACTTCAGGTTGATCCTAATTCAAGGTACAACACAAGCCTTGACAGGGCTCAGAATGGCGTGCCTGTCGTTAATATTTCCACTCCGAATGGCCGTGGTGTTAGTATTAACGAGTTTTTAGAGTACAATGTCGGGCGTGAGGGGCAGGTTCTTAACAATGCCGACAACATCGGCAGAAGCCATCTCGCAGGAATCATCAACGCAAATCCAAATCTTGGGCCGAATCAGGCCGCCAATCTTATCCTGCTTCAGGTTAACGGGGCAAACAGATCGCAAATTGAGGGATATATCGAGGCTCTCAGCAGACAAAAGGTGAATGTAATTTTAAGCAATGAAAACGGGATATATTTAAACGGTGCAGGAACAATTAATATTAAAAACTTTATCCCAACAACTGGGAGAGTTAAGTTAAAGGACGGGGATGTAATCGGAATTGACGTCAAAAAGGGAAGAGTCATTATCGGGGCAGGCGGCTTTGATGCGACTAATACTGATTATGTAAACGTTATTGCAAAGGCTATGGAGCTGCAGGGAAATCTTGTTGGGAACAAGGTTGATGTAACTCTGGGGGAAAATACTGTTGACTCTAATGGAGCTGTAGCTTCTAAAAATGGAATAAATTCAGTTGCAATTGATGCGAGCAATCTTGGATCGATGTACGCTGGACAGATAAAGATAGTAAGTACGGACAAGGGGGGCAGGAGTAAACTCCAGTGGACTTATCTATTCAAGGGATACAAAATTAGAAATTACAGCTGACGGGAAAATCAATGTCGCAAAGATTAAAGGTAACGGCATTGAAATAAATGGAGCTGAATATGCTCAATCAGAGCTTGCAAGCTCTGACAAGGGGATTAATATTAATGCATCTAAAATAAAATTGTCAGGGGAAACTCAGGCAAACGGGGACATCAATCTTAATGGGAACGTTGAGAACAAGTCCAACATATACACAGGTGGAAACCTGAATACGCTTGATATGATAAATTCTGGGAATATTAATGCTTCAGGGAACATAACGGCAAAAGATTTTAGAAACTCTCTTGCAACAGTTCTTTCCGGAGGAAACTTTAATGTAAAAAACTTGGATAATTCTGGAAATATACAGGTTTCAGGAATTACTGATATTAACGGAAAATTTGACAATACAGGAGCATTGACTTCCGTTAAGCGAATCTCAGTTTTAGGAAATGTAGCCAGCACTGGAAATATTTTGACAAATGAAGATTTAATGGCTAGAAATACAGTAACGTCAGGAACAGTTGCAGCTAAGAACCTAAAAGTTGATAACTTGACTAATGACGGTAAAATCAGTGCAAATGGTAATTTACTGGCAAAGGATATTAAAAATACTGGAGAAATTCTGGCTGTTGGAAAAATATCAGGAAACAGTTTTGTAACTTCAGGAAAGGTTCAGACTAATGAAGCCCTTGATATTAATGGGTTTCTTGATAACAGCGGAACAGTCGGGGCAGCAAAGGACATAACAGTTGCCGGAAACGTATTAAATTCAGGAGAAATCTTAACTAACGGTAATTTAACGGCGAAAAAGGTTGAAAGTACAGGAGATATTACCGTTGTCGGAAAAATTTCATCTAACAGTTTGAAATCATCAGGAACTTTAAGAACTAATGAGGATCTTTCAATCAAGGGAAGATTTGATAATGACGGAACTGTTGAAACATCAAAAAATGTAGCTGTTTCAGGGGACATTAATAATACTGGGAAAATATTGGCCAGTGGTAATTTAAGTGGTAAAAATACTGTTTCATCTGGAGTCATTGCTTCTAAGAATGTTGTTGTGGACAATTTGAAGAATGATGGAAAAATTACTGCAGGAGAAAATATTAAGGCTAAAAAGGTAACAAATACTGGAGATATTGCGGCGACTGGAACAGTTTCAAGTGATGACATGAAAACATCAGGAACTGTAAAGGCTAATAAGACAATTACAGTTGCAGGAAAACTTGAAAATGACGGGACACTTGAAACTGCTGAAGATGTGAAGGTGTCTGGAAATATAAGAAATACTGGAAGAATTGCTTCAAACGGAGATTTGACAGGTAAGGACACTATTAATTCAGGTACAATTTCTTCAAAAAAAATAACAGCTGGAAATCTTCAGAATGATGGTAAAATCATTGCAAATGAGGACTTAAAGGCAAAAAATGTTAAGAATACTAAGGATATTACAGCTGTTGGGACAGTTTCATCTGATGACCTGGTAACGTCAGGGAATGTAAGGGCAAACAGAAAAATCACAGTTTCAGGAAAACTGGAGAACAGCGGGACTGTTGAAACTTCCAAGAACATATCAGTCGCAGGAAACATTAAGAATGATGGAAGAATTGCGGCAAATGATGACCTTGCAGGGAAGAATACCGAAAACAATGGAAATATCTATGTCAAGAATCTGGAAGTTAATAACTTAAAGAATACTGGAAAAGTTGAAGGCGTGAATCTGAAGACTGACGATATTACAAACAGCGGAGATATTACGGCAATTGGCAAGATTTCAAGTGGAAACATTGACAATTCAGGAAAGCTGCTTGCCAATGATACAATTAGTGCCAAGAATATAAAAAATGCCACTAGTTCCAGCAAAATTGCAGCTGGAAAAGGTATAACTGGAGAAAGAATTGAAAACTCTGGAACATTTGCCACAAATGGCGATATTAAGGCAACAAGTTCGCTTGTGAACAGCGGCACAGTTGACGGTAAGGGAATTGATATTGCAGGGGCTGACTTTGTAAATTCAGGAAAGATAAATGCCGACAATATCAAGGCTAATGTAGCCAGCACTAGAAATGATGGATTCATCTATTCAGGAAATGATGTTGACCTGACTACAGGCACTTTAATCAACACTAAGGAAATTACTGCAGTCAATAATGTAAACGCCGCAAATGCGAATGTTACAAATAACGGAAAGATTGTCTCAAATGGCAGAGTTTTACTTGATAATTCAGCAATTACAAATACTGGGGAAATTTTATCAAGCGAAATACTGATGAGAAATGCTCAAAGATTTGATAATACTGGAACAATCAAGGGGAACAATGTTGAGCTTGGCGTTAATCAGAATATCAACCTTACTGGGAATCTTCACGGACAGCATAGGCTTAAGATTTCAGCAAACAACATTACAAACAATGGTAACACTACTGGAACTGGCCTAATCGAGATTAACTCAAATGACTTTACGAACAACAGGGAGCTTGCTTCCGATACAGTTGTCGTAAATGGCCGTGGGGAAATAGTCAACAACAGCATGATTACTGGAAATAACGGAAAGGTTTCAGGAAGAAATATCACAAATAACGATCTGATTGCGTTTGAGAACTATCTTGAAATGAACGCGCAGGGCAAGGTTCAGAACAACAAGGGAAAAGCCATCTATGGAGGGCAGATGCTCATTGTCAAGGCAAATGAGATAATGAATGACGAGGCCGAAATACTTGGCGGAAACATGGATCTTAATGCCGCAAGGATTACGAACAATGTGGCTACAATCCAGTCAACAGGAAATATTACGATTACTTCAAGTGATTTTCAGAATATTGGTAGGGTTTCTAATTTAGGGAATTATGAAAAGTATTATGAAACTTGGGATGGCAGAAGATTATCCGAAGCTGAAGTTCTGAATGGATGGATAGTCAATGAGCCTGACTTTCAACATAGAAGCAGGGACAGGGGCAGCGTAAAAAGGCATCAGAGAAGCTGGCTTGAAAGCATGATTGCAAAACATTCTGGAAATTCTCTGCTGTTTTCTCAGTATGCTGATCTTGCCAGAGCAAAATTGGGACAGAGAAGAAAGCTTACTAGAACAAATACTCCGGAAGTACCTGGAAATACTTTGACAGGAAAAATAGATAGCAGGGCAACAACTGAATATGGTAAGGTTTTAGCAAGTGGAAATATTACAATAAATTCAGGTAATTTTAAAAACAGGGACAGCATAATTTCAGGCGGAGGCCTAGTCAATATTAATGCAACAAATTTTGAAAATTCTGTAACGTTAGGGAATGCAGTCCAGTTAAAGAATGGACAGGAAAAACTGTATTTAACATATAGACACGGGAGCAGAAGGAGCTCCGCAAACGGAACTTACAGCAGATACTTAGAGAATGGCGGCATCGGATATGAAAGCGGACAGCCTTCCATCATTGAAGGGGCAGTAGTAAATGTAAATGCTCCAAATATCATAAAAAATCCAATAGAAGCTGGAAATGGTAAAGTATTAAATAATGGCGGAGCGACTGGCAGAGCCTTGATTTCTTCAACTTCAGTTGGAATGAATAAAGGGACAAGTTCTGCCAACGGGCAGGTTCAGGCTGCAGGAAATACCTTGCTGTCTAAAGTAAACAGCAGCTTTAACGGAAATTCACAGGTTAATGGAAGCACAAACTTAAATAATCCTGTAAACAATGGATTTGATAGGGCAATTCAGATTGCAGGAAACAATTCAGGGATTAAGGATATTAAGAATACTGGAAGAATAGACGTAAATCCAATACTTTCAAGTGCAATGTTTACAACAAATATGAATCCAAGTTCTAAATATTTGCTGGAAACTAGAAGCAGATACATAAGTCTTGGGCAATATTTTGGAAGCGACTACTTCACTTCAAGAGTTGGCTATTCTGAAATATGGGACAGAACAAGACGGCTTGGAGATGCGTATTATGAAAACCAGTTACTAACTAGAGCATTAGCTGAAAAGCTGGGAACTGCATTCATAAATGGAAAATCTAATCAGGAGCTAATTCAGTCAATGATGGACAATGCCGCAACTGAAGGTGCAAGGCTTGGGCTTACAGTAGGGCAGGAACTGACTCAGGAACAGATAAATAACCTGAATAAGGATATTGTATGGTATGTAACTAAGGAAGTGAATGGTATTGAAGTTCTTGCTCCGCAAGTTTACCTAAGCAGCAAGACTAGGGAAAGCATAAGCGATGATACTAGAAACAGGGTTGGCGGAATAAACGGAACTTATGTCAAGACTAAGGACTTTGTAAATGACGGTACAAAATGGGGTAATGGCGGAATTACTTATGTTGAAGCGAATACTGTAAGAAATGAAACAACTAATAACCTGCTTTCAGAAATTTCAGGAGACAGAACATTTATAAATTCTGTTGGAAATATTGAAAATATCGGCGGACGGATTAACGGTGAAGAGGCGGTTGCCCTGATTTCTGAAAAGGGGAACGTGATTAACAATACCACAAAAAGAACAGTCGGATTTAACTATGGAGAGTACGATAAATCTCAGCGTGAGGAAATAGCCTCAATTGGTGGAATCACTTCAAAAGGTACAACTTTCATCAAGGCTGACAGCTATAACTCTGTAGGCGGAATGCTAAAGACTGATCATCTGGCACTTGATGTAAACAGCTTCAATACAAGCGCATTATCATTATCAGGGCAGAGCATGCTTGGAATAAGTGGAAGCAACTATTCAAAATATGCAGAAACAACACATTTTGGCGGTGGAGCAGTTGCAAATTCAGCAGAAGGAAGAATTGGAAACCTTAATCTAAGAGGCTCATCATTCATAGCTGAAGATACGACAGGGCTTGCAGTTGGAAATGTAAGGGCCGAATCAGTAATCAACACCTATGATATTGAATCAAGACAAAGCGATAAAAGCACTTTTGCCTCAAGCAGCAGCCATGTAAAATCTCATCAGGAAGAAAACGTTGCAAGTAATTTACAGCTTGGAAAGAATGCTGTAATTACAGGAAATGTTGAAGGAATTGGAAGTAACATTGTTCTTGGAGAAAACACTTTTGTAGGTGGAAAAGTTACAACTGACTCAAGGGAACTGCACAACAGCTACTATGAAAAGAACAAAAATAAAGGATTTACTGGTGGAGTAAGCCACGGCACAATTTCAGCAGGATATGGAAAATCACAAAGTACATATGATGAAAAGAGTACAATAAATGCAAAATCAAACTTGCAAGTTGGAGATGGCTCGGTATTAAACAGAGGTGCAGAAATTACAGCTACAAACTTTGAATATGGAAATATTCAAATCAATAATGGCGATGTAAAATATGGTGCAAGAATTGACACAAGGGATGTACATACTTCAAGTAAAAGCAGTGGATTTACAATATCAGCGGGAATAAACAGCCCAGCATTGGACAGGGCAAAACAGGTTGGCCAAGCTGTAAGTCAGATTAAGAATGGCGATACGGCAGGCGGAGCTATGGAAGCAATAAATGCCGCAACTGGTACAATTAAGGGGCTTTCGGAAAATATTACAAAACGTGATGGCACAAGAGCCACAATGAATGACATTGAAAAAGGAGATTTCAAGGTAAATAACGACTTTTATGTAAGCGGAAATATGCGTGCAGGATTTAATAGATCAAAATCAAGTACAGATTCGCATACGGAAAGTGCTGTTGTTACAACAATGAAACCTCTGAATGAAAATTCAAGTATCACGTACAACAATGTAAACAATATAACTTACCAGGGAACTCAGGCACAAGGTGGAACATTCATTTACAATAATGTCGCAAATATTAAGAAAGAGGCAGTTGAGTTAAGAAACAACTATAGCTCTGAAAGTTCAGGCTTTGGAGCGGGAGTAAGTGCCGGAATAGGCTCAAACGGACAAATAAAGTCAAACGGAATTAGCGGAAATGTTTCCACAAACAGAAGCAATCAGAATACAGTTGAAACTGTCTATGCAAATGGAAACTTCAAGAATGTAAATGAAGTCCATAATAATACAGGTTCAATGACATTATCTGGATTTAATCAGGAAGGCGGAAAAGTAACAGGTAATATCGGTAAACTGATTGTAGAAAGCAGACAGAACACAAGTACGACAACAGGAAGCTCAAGTGGAATAGGCGTAGGAATAAGTGCAAATGGAATGCCAAGTTCTGTAAATGTAAGCGGAAGCAGAACTAATGGAAACAGGGCATTTGTAGATAATCAAAGTTCATTTATTGTTGGAGAGGGAAGTAATCTTCAGGTTGGAACACTTGAAAATACTGGTGCAGTAATTGGAAAACAGAGTGATAACAGCACAACATTCAAGATTGACAACTATATAGCAAAAAATATCTACAATGAAGATACAATGACAACAACTGGAGGCTCAATAGGAGCTTCACTTGGAGGAAAACCAAGAATCACAAGTGCAGGCTTCAATCAGGACAGCAGGAACAAGGAAGGAATTACAAGAAACACTATTGTAGGAAACGTTGAGATACAGAATGCTTCAGGAGATGAGATAAACAGGGATTTATCAAAGGCAAATGAAATAACAAAGAACACTCATAGAAGCACAAATATTAATGTGGAGCCACAGGTTATAGAATATATTTCAAACCCATCAAAGTTCAAGGAAGATCTGGAAGTAGCAATACTTGAAGGAAAAGCAACAGGAGAAACGGTATTAAAATCCATAGAAAATGTTGTAAATGGTGGGAAAGAAGATATTGGAGCCCCTGAAAGAAGAACAATCAATGAAATCAAGGAAAGCATAATAAGGGTAAAGACAGCACCTCAAATGGAAAGTATAGCGAAAGCGGAAGACCTTAATTCCCCTGATGTACTTAAAAAACTTGATATAGCAGCAATAGAAAAATTTAATCCTGATAATCCTGACTTACCGGAAAACGTAAGGGCAAGGCTTGACGAGCTGGCAGAAGATGGAAAGACAATAAGGGCTTTCTACGATAAAACTACCAATAAAATCTTTGTAAATGAGAATCTGACAGATGATGCAGAAATACGTGCCTCAGTAGCAAGGGAATGGAAAATATCAGAAGACCTGAAAACTGGAAAAGGGAAAGCAAATGATGAAGGACAGCTGAAGTCAACAGTAGCAGGAGAACTGGCTTATGATGATATGATGAAAAGAGCTAGGGAAGGCAAGACTGGAAGCATAAGTACGAGTGAACTTGATGAAGCTGTTATGGATACTAATAGTGAGGTTTCTGCTGATGACCTTGAAACTAGAAGACTAAGTAATGCTGGTATTTCTCCGAGAACTGTAAGAATAAATGAAAAACGAAGAAGAATAAGAAGAGAGGAATTAAATTCAGTTGGTTATGCTAGACAACAGATAGATAAAGAAGAAAAAAAACATAAAAATACAGTGGCAAATTTATTAGAACGTAAGTATAGCGGTAAATTTACTAAAAAAAATGGAACGTATGCTTTTTATAATGCAAACGATAGAAAAAAATTTGAAAAAGAGGCTAATCAAAAAGGAGTACAACTAAAAACACGTTCTGCAAATGCTCAAGAAAAGGAACAAAAATTTCTTGAGCACATGAATGAAATAACCCAAGGATATTATAAATATGAGCCTGAACACCTAAAAATTGGAGCTAAAGTCGGAACACAAGCATTTTTCTGGTCAAATCAAAACGTAAAAATAGGTAATGGAAGCAATAAAGTATCCAATGAAACAGTGGCAAAAGCAGCAAGCTCTACAATTGGTCAAGCAGTTGCTAGCGGATATTACAAATTGGTACCAACAGAAGATAAGAAATATGAAAATGATAATCCGCATGTTCAAAAACAAGTAAAAGCTGCTAAAGCGGAAGCACAAAGAAGAACAAGAGAATCTAAGGATAAAGATTATTATGCTAGAGTTGATGGAAAAAACAAGACAGTAACTGTTGAAGAAAGTAATAGACCTAAAGGGTATGGAAGTTATTTATTTAGAGATGTTATATTAAATCCATTACAATCAGGAAATAATTTCTTCAATGCAGGAAAATCGTTATTAAGTGGAGATTTGGGCGGAGCATTTAAAAATACAGTAACAGGAGTAGGAAATTTATTTAGTCCATTTACACTGGGAATAGGTTCATGGGCTGGAGACAATTATGCTAGATTTAAACCAGAAGAAGTGCAATACGGAACAAGAGAAGAGGTACTGAAACGTAAACAAACTGAAAATTTATTAGTTTCAACACCTATAGATATGGCAGTAGGACATGTAACTTCTAAGATATCCGTAAAAAAAATTATTCCTACTAAATCTAAAAATCCTGTTACACAGATGACAGCCGCAGAAAGCAGAGCCGCAATACAGGAAGCAATAATTCTTGAAGAGGGGGCTGATGGAGTATTCCGAGTTCCTAAAAATGTGACAAAACCTTCAAAAAGTGTATCTAGGGGACTACCGCATAATACAACTTCCAGCACAACAGAAGTTACAGGCCATACAAGAAATGTTGAAAGAATTGCACAGACAGCAGGGAATACAGCTAAAAATTTAAAAGCTCCTGTCATAGAATACAAAGTTCCTTCCAAACCAAATACTGTTGAAAAAATAACAACAAATATAGAGATAACTGGTTCAAAAGGCAAAAATGTTGAAATCATAAAAAAAATAGATGGGAACACTACCATAACAATAGAAAAACATATACCAGACATACCGCCAGCATACATAATCGACGATATGGCAAAAGGCGGAATGGGAAGAACTTCAGGAATAGGAAGTGGAAGTTATTTTGAAAGTTATCGTGGTGGAAAAACTTCTGGTAGTAAAGAGAGTGGTTATAGAGGCAATGATGAAGGGTATAAGTTTAATGGAAATAGTGGTTCTAGTGGTAATGGTAATAGTTCTAATTCTAGTAAAAATCAAGATTCATACTATGAAGGACGAAAAATTTATACTGAAAGTGAATTAAATCAATTAGGAAGAGGAAGCAATGCTACTCCTAACAGAGGAGTTGAGTATATATTTGAAACCCCTGCAGGAAAGCCTAAAGCACAAGAATTTCAGTGGGGAACAGCGAGAAGTATGATGCAGCAGACCCCAGATGGACCGAAAAATATAATTCCGGCTTTAAGATATGACAATAGAGCCAGAGGAAATGAACTATAAAATTTGATGGAATCAGAGTAGAGAATGGTACAACTTATTTGATTGACGCAAAGAGAAATATTCCTTTTTGGATTCAAAAGCAATGGAAGGCTACAAAAATACATTTGAAAGAATAAAAAGCTAAACTTCAAAACCCAGAAATTAAAAGTGATATATGAATTTCCAAAGGAAGAGGCAAAGACCAAATTTACGATGACTGGCTGGATAGAACCAAAATATCAAAAATATAGATGAAATCAGGATTAGACCAGAAGAGTAAAGTTGAAGGATATTTAAATTTATGCAAAAATAGAGAAAAGCATTAGAATGATAGAAAAATCAATAAAATGAATCAATAGAAAAAGACATAAGAAAGTTATGAAAAGGATTGTCAGAACTGGAAGCACCTTTAGGATTGAAAGATAGTGAGATCCAGTAAAGCTACCAGATTTCGCGTAGAAATAAGAGCACATTATCGTACAAAAATTCTAAAACAAAAGGAGTTTTCGATATCAGAGTTATATATGGAGAGATGAAAGTTCAGAGAAAGGAAAGATGGGATTCTATGAGTATGATTTTAAAAATAACATACAAGCTGATAGACTATAAGATGCCAATATATGATGATCTTCCAAAGGTTATAAATATTTTTGATCCTTATGTTGCTGATTTATATGTAGCTTATAATGGTGCTTATGAGAGAAGAGAACTCGAAACAAGAACGTATGGAGAAAGTAAATCCTGAAATTTTAAAACTGAAGGAGAAAAATTGTAATACTAGAATTCCTGGAAGATGTATTTACATTATCTCCGGTGATGTATTTCAATGAAGAAAGTTATAATAAGCTAATAAAAGTACCAAAGGAAAAAGTTATTGGAAAGACTTAAGGGAAAAGCGAAAGGAAGTTCTGTTACTTGAAAAGGGTATATATATTATCTTTTAATGACAAGGCGGTTATGCTTATGAAGAATTTGTGGAAATGAACAATACGTTTAAGCCGTTATTAGGACTAAATTAACTTAATATCAGAATTGAGTGTAGAAAAATCTTGGATAAAGTAATTTTGAAAGACTAGGTTTTTCTATTTTTAAAATAATCGTTGTTGTAAAAGATAGTGGTTATAATATTACATATAATTTGAATTTTAAAACAACTTTTTACCCAATAAATTTCAAAAATATTTGTTTAATTTTTTAAAATTAGTTCCTTTTTATTATACTATATATATATCTTTTATATTATACCTTTTAGGTATCTGCAAATAGCGATGAATAAAGGAGTTGAATGTTAAAAACAACTTTTTGAGAATAAAAACTACCTTTTCAGAATTTAAAACTACTTTTCGGGAAAATAAAGACAACTGGGAGTATTTTTAACAATAAAAACACCAATTTTAAAATACGGTTGTTAAAATATGTTTCTATATGATATAATGGCTATGATTGGAGATGATGTCAAATTGAATGAAATTGTAAAATATAAAAATGATTTTTAATAATCAGAGCTTGAAAATTTACAGCTGAAGAATTAAATTCTATTAATGAGCAATGCTCATAAAGCAAGGATAATGGGACCTAAAATTTTGAATCATTTAATGAGTTAAAAAGACTTATAAGGCTTGGAAAAATAGTGACAATAAAAGAATTTTCAAAACAACACAGAATGTTAATAAAAGCTGCTTGCATTAAATTATACTTTTCAAACAGAAGAGCTTATAATTCAATTTGCTCTTTTCAGGAATTTAATAAATACTAAAACACAAAAATTTAACAATTTACAGTAAGTGAAAGGTTTTGAAATTTTTACTAAATGAGTTTGAACCTGGCAATTGGACAAGATTTGAACTGGAAGAATTTGTTAGATTAAAGCTGTTACACCAAAGAGTTTTTTGAAAGAATAACGAAACAGTTCAGTAAGTACGGGCTTTTGGAGCGTTAATTTGGATGAGTTCAAAGTTGTGGACATGCTTTCTGCAAAATTATCGATATGTGATATTGATGTAAAAGAGTCTTAAAAAGCCAATACAAAAAGGAACTGCAAAGAAAATATGATTAAAAATTCAGAAAAAGCATATAATACGAAGGAAGGGACGTCCATAGCCGTCTGTCATTTCATACATTCCTGAAAAGAAGAACCACAGTCCAGAGAAAATTATGAAGAGAAAAAGAAATTAAAACACCTGTGATTCTTTTCATTCACAGAAAGGTCAGAATGATGGATGGAGTAACTGAATGTTTAACACCTTGACAGCAAAGTCAATAAATGAAACAGAAGAATGAATGGTAGCTTAAAAATTCAGAATGTTGATGATTTTTATAGAACAGGAGTTTTCAACAGGCATGGAAACATTTTTGAGAACTGGTTCCAGGAAATATGTGATATGAGAAGTTCAAAAATGCCAAATATTTGCTAGGGACACTTCATGTAAAAGAGGTATTAAACCTCTTTTTATTTTTTATAAATACCGCCTCTACTTTTCTATTTTCACAACTTTTGAGAACTCTTAATCACTACACAGCTCTGTATTGTCCTATCCTAAGTCTATATACATTCTTGTATCCTTGCATAGCTACAGTATCAGATGAAGCTCTTAAATTAGAATTTTAGAAAAGGTTCTTTAAAAGGCTGGAAAATTTCTAAGCCCTATATCTTTATTCTTTTTATAAACTTCTCAACATCAGTTGTATAAAGTAATTTATATGATGTCTTCGGGCTTAACCCTTTCCCGGTTCTTCCAGATCAAGAGTTTTCAAAATTTCAGTAAGTTCAGCCTCCCTTCATCTGAAGCAAAGGATAGTAGCTTGCAGGAAAATCAGATAAATCCAGTCTCCAGTTCCTTCAACATATTTCATTGTTGCTTTTCTAACTAACTCTGAAAACTAATACTGACTGCAAAACTGCTAGGGAACAAAAAAGTCATCCGAATTTATTGAGATATTTTTCTTTCTAAATAGTTGTTTTTGTTTATAACTCCATTTTTAATTTTCATAATTTCTATCCTTCTTTTTCTTTTATTTGTTCATCATTTTCATTTTATCTTCTTCTAGTATTTGCTTTTAATTTCTTTCATTCATAAATAAATTCACATTAATTTTTTCAGTTTATATACCCTCGAAAAACAACAAAGATATCTTCCCACACATTATATACGATGTGTATTATAAAGTCGAAGAATTATTTTTCAGTTAAAAATCTAATTTAATAATATAGAACTAAAATGAAGCCCATATTAGCCTCGCTAACGAAACAAATTTTGCAGAGCTTTTTATACCAAAAACGATTTAACGAACGCCGCGGGGCTTAGTATGGCGACGCAATGTGAACTTCTAATATCGACTGCGTCATCAACTCTATTTTTATAATTTTCAAGAAATTTTATCCTGATTTTTCTAATATATTTTTAAGTCAAAGAGCAGCGTAGCAAACTGAGAAGAAAACTCCCAATAACTGCATACATAAAGCTCAAATATTTTATTTTATGTCCAAATTAAATAATATTTTAAAAATGCCGGTTTGAAGTGATTTCTGTACCTGCATCATGACCTCCAAAACTGAGCTCTCATTTTCCGGCCAATCAACGTCAATGTTACCCATCTCATCTAGGATATGTAGGTGCTGCAATAAACTTTCCGATCAAATTTTGGAAAGTTATCGCCTAGTTTCTCTGAAAGATTATTTTGTAGAATCAGTATCGTGATGTTCTGGCGTACATTTTGAAAATGGACTTTCGTTTGGTGACTCAAACCCACTTCATTCGCGATGACAGGTTGGCTGATTCTCAAATTGAAAAGATCATATTTTGCATAAATTTCTACCAAATTTTGTGCGAGAATCTTCATGAAAGAGAATTTTGAAAGATAAAATTTTTATGTATTATTGAGACTTTAAACATATTATTTTAAATCAATTTAGTACACAGCGAAAATAATTTCAAATTTTACTTGCACATAGCCTAATGAGTAAAATTATAGTTAAAATGCCAATCACTATAATCAGCACCTATGAGACAAAAATTTCTTTTGTAATAACAGAGAGAGCAGAAACTGTAGCTCCTTATGTAATTATGCTACTTATTTTACAATATTTTGAGAGTGCATAGTACTCCTATTTGACATGCCTTTTGTACGACCACTCCTAGCCACATTGTACCAAGATTGTTCGTTTTATAGTGATTATTCCTCATTTTCTAAACTGGTTTTTCAAACTCTCTAGTTGTTTCAGAAAGCCTCGTTCAATCTCAACAACTGCATCCGTCAAATTCCAATGCAATGTCGAAAACATTCCCCATCATATTCAAGATTATTTTCCCATCATATTATCTTCTGCAATCTAATAATATAACTGAAATTCTATTCATCTGGCTTTTTAACTCAAGATAATCTGTTCTGTAATATTTATATTACGAGATTCGCTTAGTTTGCATAAACCTGCAAAAACTTTTACATCATTTTATTTCGTACTGTTTTGAAACACGTTACATTCCAAGTTCTCTTGAAAGATTTAAAACTTTGATCATTGTCCAATCATTTTTCCTGCCAGGCCTTTCCCATTTTCCAAAGTGGCATATTTTAGTTCTGTCATTTATTCTTCAATCAAAATGCTTCAGCTCTCTTCAGCCAAATATATCAGAGAGGAATTACAACAACATTTACAATTTCCATCCCTTTCGGTTTATTCACATTATGATTTTAAAAGTCCTGATTGATTACAGTGTTATTAACTTTTCATATCCCAAGCTTTGTATAAAGCTCAGTAACTTGTAAATTACGCCCAAGCCTGTCATCGTCTGTAACAACAAACGGTCATTTTCCCGGAATCTTTGACAAAATTTTCAGTTCAGCCCCTTCATATTTTTCCGCCCATCACAATAAACTTATCACAGCCAGCATTAAGCGATGCTATCTGCTCTTGTCAAATCCTGCTTTGCCGTGCTTACCTGTATACATCCAAATTTTATTTAGACAACCCTTTTACAAAATACGTTCATTAAAATGTATTTTAATTTAGTACAATTATTTTGCTTTATTATACCTTTAAATTCAGTATGGTTTTGGTATTAAAGATCATTTTGAGGCCAAGATTTAATTTTTTATTATACATTTGACTTAATAATACGTCTTATTTATTCATTTAAAGTGTTTACCTACAAACTGAAAGTAACAGGTAAAAATACTTTTATAAATGAATGCTCAGACAAGTTATTTAGTAACGTATATAGACTCAGAAGACGGCTCTCATAGAAATATATGAGAGTTTTTATAGGAGGAAAAAATTGATAAACCTTTAAAACGTTTCTAGAGCAAGTTAATATACAGCTGGTAGAATGAACCGACCAAAATAATTATCACGCTTAATGAGAAACAACTATATTCTATCATAAATTCTACAAAGATCCTTTTGTATTAAATCGTAAAAGAAATTTAGATGAATTTCATTTTAATATAAAAAGCCCCATGAATTTGGATAGATTTAAGCAACCTATTTTTCAATTATCTCACTCAGATAGAAAGACTATTTAAAAACTGATAGCTTATTATTTTCAGAATACCATAGTCCAAACGAAAATAGGAAACTTATTTGGATGACAATAATTACTTTAAAAGGAAAAAACAAGAAGAACAACTCACAGATGTAATAACATTTACAAATATAAAAATAACAACACTTTGCCAATTATCTCATATTATCACAAAACTGAAAAGATAAATATCTTTTTATTGTCATACATTTCTATTACTTTGAATTATAAACTTTATTCAATTTTTAATCAATCGATAAAGGACGTCACTGTTAGTTGCTGTCAAAATCTTTGAAACGAATATGGAACTCATTTAACAATAGATAAACTTTTATAGGTACATTTCTAAAATCTTGTTCAAGACGAAAATGCTGTATATGAATGAGAGACTTAAAATGGCTAAAGAATTTTTAAATTTACCAACACTTCTGAAATAACAAATAATAAAAAAGTTATTCCGTTTATGAAGTTGACAAAATTTTTTCACCAAAAGAAGAATATAAAAATTAATATCTAACTTAAAAATATTGTAACTAATTTAGAAAACTTAAATAATAGATCAGACAAGAAAGATTTAAAATACAACCTTTTCAAAACAATATTTTAAAGCTAATGGATTCTTGATACTAAGTAGTTAAATAAAAGGAAAAAATTTTAAAAGATTAAAGAAGAATATTATAACAAAAAAGGACTTCAAGTCCTTTTTATTGAATATTATAAATTCCTACTCATGAGAACTGCTTCGATTACGCAAGAAACATTCTGTCCTTAACTGTTTTTCTAGTTCAATATTCAAATTGTTCTTAAAATCATTCCACTGTTATAAGTATTACATCAGCACATTTCAATCGCCGCCATTACCGTTTTTCAATTTCAAAAAGGAAATCTTCCCATTGGTCTGCAAGCTGTTCGTTTACCACACGAATCGGGTTCGCACGCTGATATGTTCTCTAATTTCATCAGCCCAGCCTAGCCTCCCAAAGAACCAGATCATAGTCTAGATTTTCAAGGTTATTGAAATTTAAACATCTCTGTTCAATTTGCATCTCAACACCAGAACCAACCAACTTTAGCAATTATTGACCCAGTTTTTTGTCGGCTTTTCATGGCTTTTTTCTTCAGATCAGCACTATTGAGCTGTCTGGGTCTTGAGCATGGTTCCGTCGTTCTTGTCCAGCCAGAACCGTCCAGAATATCCCAGTTTAAACACTGGACGTTTTTTCATGCCTTAATATCACCAGGGTTTCTCCGCTTTTGCTTGAAGAGTTTCATTATTAAGCCCTGCCGCTTTGAAACAGATATGGTTATTTTTCATGTCGTCTTTTCCGCATCGTCTACTCAGACGCGGCCGCTATTTTTTGTTTGTTCGTTCTTTCAAAATTCATTCGAACTTTTTAAATTACTCGCCTAGTTTCAAGTGTTTAATCAAAATAAAGTTTTCCATTCTGATCAAACCCTCAACTTTTCCTTGAATAATCTTCGCTTCACAGATTGCTCAAACTATTCTGAAAATCAACACTTTATTTTTTTGAAGATTTTCTTGAAATTTATTATTCCTGTCTTGATTTTAATTTGTCCTTGATTATCTTTTATATTGAAACAGCCAACCACTTTATTACTTTTTCTCCTTGTCTCAAATCTGTTTCATAATTTAACTGTCCAAGAAATTCTCAAAGTTTTTCTTTTGTCAATAATTTTTGAAAGAATTTCCATATTTATAACCATTTTAACATATGCTAATCTACTTAAGATCCTTTTCTCCTTTTCCATAGTTGAATTTTATTCGTCAAGCTCTTTCAGAAGAATTTACTTTTCAGTTCTTCTGACAACAACCTCCACACCTTTCATTTGGAAAATGCCTTTTGACTTGATGCCAACTCCACAACAGGATTACAAGAGAAATATCATAATTAAAATAAAACCAAAATCTTTAGTGAACGGAGAATGGCTCTCAAATTTCGAAACTTTTATCCAATTATTTGTTCAGTTTGTTAACTGTCTTTCAATAATTTTCGGTTTTTGCTGAACCTAAATTTTCCAAATGCCTTTTTATATTCATCAGTTCCAGCAGTTAATCCAAGCTTCAGGGCTTCTTCTTAAATGCAATTGCTCAAAGCCACACTTAACTTTGCTGGATTAACATCACTTCACCGTAGTACCATCTTTCTGATTATTCTCTGAAAAGTCCACATTGACTGTACAGTGGCGTACCATCAAAGTGAATTACTGCATATACATATTCTATTTTACTAAATTTTTTACTTAAAACTCGTGATTTTCCTTGTAATACTGCTTCCCACTTTTCTTTAAGAGAAAGCATATGTCAACCACCTGATTTTTTGTCAAATTTCTGTCTGCACCTTGGGTGATAATGACACTACCACATCCCCTACCCCTGCTGTCAACTTGTATCAGAATATTGCTGTTCAAGAACAGATAACCTTGACAAGAATTTATTAAACTGTGTCAGTTTCTCTACTGACATTATTCTTAAACTTCCAGTTCAATAAAAACTTTCCCTACTACATTGTTGATGTTACTCACCTGATTTAGAATTGTATTTTTAAAGTTGTTTAGTGCTGAAACCCAGCCATTTTTACGATCCTTATCAAAGTGTACTGTTTTACATTTCAATTTATTTTACCACTTATTTAGAATTTTTTGCAAATGATTTTGGACTGCTCAATTTCAGAACGTTGCCTGCAATGCAAGAGGGCAAAGCCTTTGCAGCTCCTCCATCAATAAAATAATGGTCGCCTGTCATTTTTTTCAAAAATTACTGCCGAGAGCCTCAAACGCCGAGTTTTCAGGGCAAAAAATGAATTGTAATGAGCGTTTAATTTCGCAAAGCCGAATCATTTTTTTCTTGCCATCTTCATTTGAAGTGTCTTAGTAAAATGCGGTTATTTTGATTGAAGACAAAATTCAAAGTAAAATCAATATTTATATTAAAACATTACCCCGAACCGTCTTATCACTACCGCTATGAGTTTTAATCTGTAAGTCTCTGCCAGGACTTTAACAAAGATTTACCTGTTCCTCAATATCTCAATTTCTTCTAACTTTTTAATGCTTTCTTTCTTGTTAAAAATTCTTTCTTCAAAATGGATAATTTTATCCTTCTCATTCCATCTCTTTTAATTTTGAACTTAACAATCTGACGCAATAACTTATAATTTCAGTTTCTTAAAATCATTTTTCCCAGTTAAAATTTTTATAGTCCAATAATATCAAAACTTTCAGGCTCTTCAAGTCCCTTAGTTGATATTCTTAAGTAATGAATATTTTCTTATTGCCAAGACGGTAATTACCCTACCTACGCCTAATTTTTCATCCATTCCAAAGATCCATTTCTTTATTTGGTAAAAATTGATTTTATTTCAAATATTGCTTTTTGAATATTAAAAATAGTGTTCCATTGACTTTTATGGAAAGTTATATCATTTTCTTATATTTTAGCAAGTTTCTTTTTCTTTTCATCCCCTGATATATCAAGCTTCTCATAATTCATATTATAAATACTCTTCAACCTTTAACCGTTGGAACTTTTTAGTCATTAATTACTAATATCTAAATTAAATTTTTGCCTTATCTTATAATCTCTTTTTTCATTATTTGCTAAGTTATTGTAGTCTCTTTGTCGGATTGCATTTTTAGCTCAATCAAATATTACAGGATTATGTAACAATGCACCAGATAGTTCATTTTTTCTATTATATTTTTTAACGCTCAATCCTTATACTTTCCTGCAGCTGTTCCTGTATCTGATC
>BNJU01000579.1_pt1 | contig 21306 bp, 29 predicted proteins | sample 8539281 | NCBI WGS metagenome assembly BNJU01 (sample SAMD00202456, study PRJDB9452) | human saliva metagenome | isolation source: human saliva | place: Japan
TCGAAAATCTTAATGCATAAGATATCATAATGATTATCGAAGAGCTTAATGCATAAAAACGACTAGTATCATGTACATATGTATATGGTACTAGTCGTTTTATATTATAAAGTTTTACATCCAATCCCAAACAGTGTTAATATTTCCATAATAACTGGTATAACGAATACAAACAATACGGAGCTAATGGTGACAAGTCCTGTTGCAAATGGCAAATCAGAACCTGCTTCGTTCGCTACGATTGGCAATACGGCGATAACCGGACCTGCAGATTGGACGATGAATGTGACGACTGCAACAGGATCCAATGTAATGCCCATGAGGTATTTTGTAGCATAGATGACGCAAAACATGATAAATGGTGCTACGGCAAAACGGCCGATGATACCACCGATGGAGTCTTTGTTTAAACGCATGCTTTTAAGGCCTGCATCATGTAATACGATACCAATGTATAGCAAAGATAATGGTGTTACCATATTCCCTATATAGTTTAACGTATTATGCAATACCGTCGGCAAAGGAATCTGAGCATATAGAAATACTAAGGCCAAAGAAAAAGCCCAACAATGGTGGTGGCAATAGTTTTTTCCAAGAAAACTTGCGTACCAAGGTGCGGAAGCTTTCACCATGGCTAGCACCATTCGTAGGCAACGGATCAGCCTCAATGAGAAATACGCCAAACATCCACACAGATATGGTGTTGCCGATGTAATAGAGCAAGAAAAACGGCAGCGCATCTTGTCCAAACAGTGCAATTTGCACAGGCAATCCGATGAATAGACAATTGTCGTTGACCACCATGTTGATAAATATACCGCGCCGTCCCCGTGGTACGTGCATAATTTTCATCATGATGAAAGCGATGATGTACGACACTACATAGGGTCAGCATCACGACGAGTAGATCCATATCGCAAGTCCCACAAATCCGATGTTTGCACATTGTGAAGCACGGACATAAATACGCCGACCGGCAAAATGACGGACATGATGAGACGCGATAGGTTCGAGCTAAATGTATCATTAAACATGCCCCGCCCTTTTAGGAAATATCCTAAGGATATGAGCAAGACGATAGGCATGATGCTTTGTAACGAAGTAAGAAAAACCATATAACCTCCTACATACTTTATATGTAGTATATCACAAATAAAGGACTTGAAATGTGGGCTTCTTAATCTTCTCTATCTTTGGCACCATCGCTGCTTTAAAAACAAAACAAGGTTGTATTCGCTATTATGCTATTAATCTGCTTCCTATTCTTCGGTCTTGCAACCGACCTATTCTTAGGTGGCAAAACAGGCTTTTTCGCCCTTGCAGCATGGTCTGAACTATTCATCTCCCTCTTGGGTTTCTACGGTTCTGGTGCAGTACTTGTAAACAAGGTATTTGGTAAAACTGTATTCCCTATGGGTAAAAGCATCCTATAATTAATTGAAAACTAGATAATACAAGTTAAAGGTCTATATATTACTGAGCTGTAATATATAGACCTTTTTCATTACATATGTACCTTTAATTTATTTATAGCTAAATTGCGCATCCATAATCATTTGTCGAATTGCTCAATGCGTACACCATTTGGCAATCTATCTCTATAGAAACTGCAATTTATAATAGTAACTAGTTCCTTCATAATCAGTAACTAATACCATATCCGTCCTATTATGTAATGGTAAAGCCATACATAAATTCAGCTAGTAAACTACGCACACCATCATTATTAACCTCTATTACATCATCCTTTAATAGGGCAATACCATCTTTAACAGTAGGTTCAGGAATCGTTCTCTCCTTTAACAAGATTTTTTATCTCATTATCTAAGGACATACTACTATCATCAATAGATCTAGCCTTAACATGCATAAATACCCCATCAAAGGTTCTAAACACTCTACCATCAATATCCTTTGTTTCGCCTTTCGTTTCAATAGCATCCTTCAGTACGCGGAATTGATAAGGTCCGAAAAATTTTGTTTCTGTAAATGTATCTAGCGCAACATCATGTTGACCATTATGCTCATTCGTAACACGTATCATTGGTGTTGTATCAATTGCTTGTGAAAGCACTGGTGTCGCTAGCAATACACCAAGGCTGATAGCACATATTATTCGTCTCATCTCTACGTCCTCCATGATTAACGATGATGTGGAAAATCCTGTTCAATATCCTCTCTATAATCATCTTTATACCGGATTTCATCAATCTCTGCTGGAGTCAACACATGCCCCTGTGCATCAACATATTCACGGAACTCATTAAAGTATATCCCTTCTATATCTGAAGGTTCTAATTGTGGTTCATACGCTTCAATATTTCCGTATGTACGATTAACTTCGTCTAATATGCGATTCTGTTTCTCTATATCCGCATCACTATCTGTTTGATTATTCGATGATCTAGATTTTTGCAATAAGTGCAATGATGATGACGGCAATGACTAAATACAACATAGGACTCTCCCACTTAACCTCTAGCTAAAAGCTAGCTTTCTAATCGTGGCATAAAAAAAGTCCGACTGTGAAGTCAGACCGTTTCTTCGATTTTTAACTTTAGAAGCGAAGTCTGGCGTCCAAACCATTTATGCCTCACTTTGGTATAAATTATATCATATCTAAACACGGAAGGGAATTGAACAATTTCCTTCCGTGTTTTGTTTACAAACCTTCATGGTAGACACGAATAGCATAAAATTCTTGGAATACAGGCGGTTGCTCCTCCATGAAGTTTCTCATAGAAATAAGTTTACGTTTACCGACACGTCTATCTAAAATGGCAAAGATACGTATAATTAGATTATCACTAGATAGAGCTCTTTATCAATACTTTTGATTGTCAAATTCATCAAAAAGCCTGATAAAAAACAACGCTGATCAAATACGCCTAATTCTAATGCTGTATTGTCTATGAACGGAAATCCTTCATGCATTCTCTGTTCATATGTATCATCTTTAGGAAATAGATGCGCTTTCACATATTGATTCCAATAATTGCCCTTTATAATTTCCTTACCATTATATCGTATAGCAGCCCTGCCCTCATGATCAGGCGATTTACTATACGAGGTAGCAAAATATTGAATATGGCCTCGCAAACTAGGTGCTAAATATTCTGTTTCTAATTTATGTCGTATACCGGACCATGTAGACATGCTATTTACTCCTAATCACCCAAACATATAAAACACATAATTACTTATTAAGCGTAACATATAGAGTTAATCCAATTCAACTTCTTCATATCTGCAATTAATCAATTGGTCATCTTCATTAAAAATCCTCTATATAAAGTTCATTTTTATTGTGTGTTCTAAACATCAAACTATAGCCTTCACCAACTGTTTCTCTCCATATATACATCTCTTGACCAAAGACATTTTTCTGCTATATAGAAAACCACGTGGTAAACTTAATAGATCATCTAACTCCAATGCATTATCTATTCTATTTTTCTAATTCTTCTTCTTTCATATTTGCCCCTTTCAAATATGTAATTGAAATATACATTTTTTATATCATCACTTTTTGTACATTATTAGATAGTCATTTACAGATAGAACATAGTAATTATCAAATATTGCCATCAATAAACAACATTATTACGTTCAATTATACTTAGATAATCACTTCTGTACTTTATAGAATATTTCATTGTAGTCATAAATTAAAGTTTGAATGTAGATAATACTCAATTAAACTCTTTGCTTACGTCCATGTACCTCATGATATTTATCTCCAGTAAACTCATAATTAAACTGGAGATAATAGAATCCATCATTTTTTACATATAATGGAAATATACGAATTATCCTCAACCTCAAACAAACATGCATCTAATGGATATTTTTTTCTACTAATTTAATAGCATATTGTAATCTTAACTCTTTAGGGTATTTTCCTTTATATCTATAACTCTATATGCCTCCAATAACCGATTGTCTTCTGGCATATTTTGACTCATAGATAACTTTATAATTAACTAATCCGGCTTTTAGATAGATAGTTTTTCTAGAGATAGATTTTTTATCAAGAAGATCTAAACTAAGAAACTCTTTAATAGACTCATCTATACAATTTAAGAGTTCATGATGATCTAACTTTATAAAGTTATCAGGAATATATCTAGGATTAATATCATAATCTACCAATTGATATTTAATCATATATGTCTGTTTAAGATAACTATAATACCTCTTTCATAGACCATTTACCAAGTTCTTTTACTTCACAAGGCTCCACAACACCACGATTTTTAAATAACTCAACAATTCTTACGCTTTTTCTAAATCAATAGTAATATAATGTTGTTGTTCAACCCTTGCAGAAAGAATGCGAATAACACAATTTAACTCTTCACTTTGCCACGCTTCACAGAAAAATATAAACGTAGGTGACTTTTCATATTTTCGCTCTCCCATAGTCACCTCTGGTGTACTTTGATAATTCGCATATGTTACAAAACAAGGAATATTACAAGACGTTAATACTTCAGCCACTTTATTTTCCCAAAAATTACCATTCCTATGGTCCTCATGATCATGATATACAAGGGGTAAAATATAAATGTACTTCTTACCTACATACCGATTAATCATTTTTAAAATATTCGTTTGAATTCTATCAATATTTTTCATATGAATATTCCTCCTTCTCTATAATCAGTATACCTTTTTTATATGTGTATTAAACGTCCCATAAAAAAATCCTCCTAATTGCTATTTTCATAACTATTAGGAGGATTTAAACTTATATACATTTTATGATTAAAATCAAGATATCGATTTTTATAGCAGTCAATTACATCTTTAAGATTTATATATTCTTCACGAATATATAGACCATCAATATGCTGTCTATCAATATGCACTTAGTTTTCCGTTTACCCGATGTTGGTATAACTAAAGCACTTTTTAATAATAGCATTTTTATATTTACCTCGTAAATAATAATAATAAAATGCTTGCTTATAATTAAAAGAATTCACATCATTAGTAAAGTACTTAGAATCAAATAATAATATTAATGGTTTGCTTCTTACTTGTGCAGGTTTTTAAAGAAATGATCAAGTGGATGAAGAATCGGCTTTTCTCACCCGCTTCTCGTTGCTCATATCCATACTATCTGGTTTTATTATATTTAGCTTACAAGGTTGTTCTTCCTTTTGTAATTTTCATAATCATTACCCAAAATACGTGTATGTTGAGATAAATACATATGTATCATTCGTTCCCAAACCAATTCAAAATACAAGGTTAAGAATTTAGATGACTTACTTCGATTACTTTTCCATTGAAAGTATCTGATCGACGATTTCAATAATAATCGTTCATAATCCTTAAAAAGCCGCCCACTTAATATTTGCAATTTAGCAATACAAAAATCATACTCATCAAAATATAGGATTATAAAATTGACGCTTATACGGATGAATATCATCTAATAAAGTTTGAAAGGTGTTATAGAAATCAAATAATACGTAATCCATACATTCCGTAATAAAAATTGACTCATCATATTCACAATTAACTACAAACGGAGTATATAAAATTTCCATCACTTAATAAGGGACGAATCGAATTTATTGTTTGATGCCAATTAATATGACCTTTATAACCTTTAACTGTATCTCTTAATTGACGATGATATAAACCAAACTCTAAATAATATGTAAGAATATACTGATAAGCATCTATTGGTATCATATCAGTTAATTGTCCTGGTTCAACACCATATAGCTCTCATCTCGCTTTATAATATGCAATATATCTTTCATATCTTGCAATACTTTTGATTTCTCATCTCTCAAAGTTACTTTATCAACATGATAGTGCTTAGGAAAGGAAAGTAGAATATTATCTTTTTTACTACCATACCAACGAAAGAACATTTTAACTTCTCATTATATCGATCGCGGTATGAGTATATATCCCACTTTCGACAAAATGATTCTGTCAATTCGTTGCCATCATTAATAATTTCAAAATGATAATCTAATACATCATTATTCATTTTTATAAGTTTCCATATGCTTGTTTTTACAGATTCACTAAAATATTCTTTTTATTCTTAAATGTTGAATATAACTGACTAAAAGGATTTAATACTATCATCAAAAAGACTAGCACCAGTATAAGAAATACGTTCAACATCTTGCCATAAATAATGTAATAGCTTATCAGCAACTTGTTCGCGATTTGCATCATCAACAACTTGTTCGCGATTTGCATCATCATCGCCTTTATCCTTTAGAAGAAAAGGTACTAATTGCTTATCTTCAGCTAATCCTAAATCATTTATAATGATATGATTAATAGCTTGATATAGTTTACCCACTCATATGTATCAGTATCTGTAAAATTGAATATCAAAATTATTAACGTATTCATCATCTTTGCCATTGACATGAATAGGATCTACACCAATATATTTGAAATCAAATCTTCGTTTTAAAAAGCAGTATCAATAACATTAACATTTTGGTCACTTGTATTAACGGTCCCTATAATATGTAAATTTGATGGAATAATAATTTTTGTAGTATGCTTTTTATTACTCCATTTAATATAAGGTATTCAAAAATGGATTTATTGTTAATGCCATACATGCTTTTTACCAGTATCATCCCTATCCAATAGCTGAAATATATCGCCAAAAATACTATCAATATCACCGCGAGACATTTCCTCTAAAATGAGATAAACATCTATATTACTGTCTTGAGTTCTCAACGCTGTACATAATGCAGTTGTAAATATCCCTGGAACAAATTCATACTTAACTTTTTCTTCTTTTGTTACAGGCATAATATTACCTACAAAATCAAAGTAAGAATAATCACGGTAAATAGTAGTACGAAAAACATAAGGGTTATCATCATACTCTGTATATCCTGGATAACTCTCTTTTATTAGTGAGCCTATTCTGTAACTTTTACCAGTACCTGGTGCACCATAATACATAACTTGTAATGGGGGTTGTATTTTCTCTATTGGTGAAAAACATTTCATTACTTTTTATAAAAGAAGATAATTTATTAATAATAATATTCGCTTGAGTATCTGGGATTGTAGCAAGTCCACCTTGAAGTTGTAACGTACTTCCATCTTTAAACCAACTGTTAATTTCTAAAAGACTTATTGGTTCATCAAATTTATGCACACACGTAACACGGCTTTTATTTGTTTGTGAGTCAGAGAAATTCAAATAATCAACAATATGAAAAATACAAACTACGGAACTAGCAGGTTGATTAGGGCTGACTCAGAATCCTTATATATAACCTAATCCAAACTGTCCAATTGTAATATCCGTTTTATACTCATATGTAACAACATCACCAACTTCAAGTTGATACCAAGAGACCCAGATGCTTCAAAATTTGCAGTTGCTCTCCATAGCAATCTCTTTTTATTTTTTTGCTACATTATCCTACTTTGTTTTTCTCTAGTTACCATTTTTCTTCTCTTCTTCCAATGAACTTGCCTTTATCCTAATTTCTTTCTGAACATCTAATAACTCTAAATTTAAAGAACGACCTTTAGATGTCAAAACAAGAGTTTTATCCTCAATTTGACGCTCCACAATATCTAGAACGATTAATTCTTTAAGTGCTAGCCCAAACTTGATTGTAAATTTATTATACGTATTTCCTGTTTGTTTAGATTTATATTCAGTATTAGCAAATTCAGCAATCTTAGTATCTGCCTGAATTATTAAAGAACGAATCTCTGACGTCTTTAATGGAGTACTAGCTTGACTAAGTACCTCTAAAATAGGTTTTTATTAAATACGAAACTTGCTCTTCTGCAGGCAATTTATCAAAATATCCCATAATGTCCTCCACGAACTCATAGTACTAAACAAATATCAAAATTAATATCCTAGTACATTATAAATAGTTTAACATATCTTAGACTATACATGAATATTTAATGAACCGCTCTACAATAATTCTCTTACTCAAAAAAATAATATTTCAATAAATCATAACCACCCGTAGAACGGGTGGTTTGCTCTGACCCTATAAGGGTCTTTCTCTAGTGGTAGCCCTCTAAAGAGGGCTTTTGAATGATCTGACAACCACTCTATTACCACTGGCTGCCCCCTACTCAGGGAACTTTTATTTTGCCTATTTTTCAGCTCACCCGTAAACAGGGTCGGTATATTCTTTAAAGTTTAATGTATCTTGTGCTATATCTTCTTGTAGTTGATTGCGAATATACTCTTTTATCAGCTCCTTCGTATCTTCCCACTGTATCCACATAATATCCTCTACACCAGAAATGTCTATTTCCATACTTATATTTTAAATTTACGTGTTTATCGAATATCATGAGGCTACTTTTGCTTTTTAAATATCCCATAAAAACTTGATACGCTTAAATGGGGTGGAATAGTTACTAGCATATGAATATGATCCGGACAGCATTCTGCCTCTATAATCTCTACATTTTTTCTATTACATAAATCTCTTAAAATTTTACCTACATCAACTTTTATCCGACCATAAATTATTTGTCTTCTATACTTTGGTGCAAAAACAATATGATATTTACATCTCCATTTACTATGTGATAAGCTTTTTACGTCATTCATTGACATTGAACCTCCTATGTTGAAATGTTGTGGTTGCCAGACCAACTTCATTTTACCACTAGGAGGTTCTTTCCTTTTCTCTAAGAATTTTTTACCGACCCCCAGTTTAACTGGGGGTTTAATCATGCCCTATTCGGCGTACAAAGAAAGGTTCTATTGGTCACCAGGGGTGACTATTAGGAACCTTTAATCTATTACTTTTATAGTTGACATCGCTATATTGAACTTGGGAGTGTCTAAATGGGTCCAAGCTTTGCTAATCTTCTAGAGATTGGCGGTGATCAATATGAGTACATACAAAGTGTTATCTTTAATGATTTCCTTTGGTATACTTGTAGCGACCATTATCATGGCTGCAAAGTGATTGACCTCTAGCTAAAAGCTAGCTTTCTAATCGTGGCATGAGGCGCGATATTGAGTGATATGTACCCCCTTTACGGGAGTGTCCAGTAAAGGGGTACATATCAGAAATAAGTCTCTGATAATTTTATACTTTCTTTATGTTTATCATTTTAAACAATAAATGTACTTTAATTAACATCTCTAAATGTAATAATGCTATTCTAGCATCTGTTCTACTGCCGTTACAATGGATTCTACTACATGTAATCGCTCTTTTAATAAATATATCATTTATAGAATTGATATTACTAGGTATTGATTCTGCTATTGCAACTTTAATTTCATTTTTAAACTATCAGTTCAAATCGGTTCCTCTGAGTTTGCTAAAGACTTTTAATTTTTCTGACCATTTCTTATTGCCTCTAAAAGCACTACTTTTCAATATTAAGATAAAACTTTTGACAGTAATAAGTCTTTATAAAAATTAGGGTTTAATTATATCCTCAAGTTCTGCTTCTCTGCTTCCAGGTCCGCTAATATATTTTTTATACATTTCTCGTTTATTAATCTACGTTCAATAGCTTTGCGTCCTTCAGAATGTCCAGCATTATCATTATCCAAAAACAACTAATACCTTACATTGATTGGTTTAGCTCCCCTAATGTATGACATAAATTTGATGCAGTCCCCATATATTTGATTACAAAATGATTATTATTCAACGAATTTCTGATTTTTAGAGCTTAATGTAGACAATAACTTACTCAACACTATCTGGTCTGTTTTACCCTCTACCAATAATACATTTGATGTATTTTTGTAAATTATCCTCTGGCATACTCCCCAATATCGATCTTGATTTCTTCTATACTATGAGCAATACGGGCTTCCCTGAATCAACAATAATATTACCTTTAATATTATTCCGCTGTACAAATAAAGGATTATGTGTTGTAATAATCACTTGGCTCGAATTTGAAATTTCATGTATAACCTCTACTAATTCATGTATCGCCTCAGAGTGTAAGTGTGACTCTGGTTCTTCAATAGCAACAATAGAAACTCCATTAAAAATTTGTAAGTCTTTTAAAAATAGCTAATGTTACAAGACTTTTAATTCCCTCACCTTTATGAATTATATTAGTCTCTACACCATCATCTAACATCAATTGAATATCAGGTGACCAATAATATGGATTATATCGATCTATTTCACTCTTAATATTAACAGAGTTTAATTTTTGGAAGAAATTTTTAATAATGATGGTTTTAATTGACTAGCAATATCATTCAATACTTTTTCTTGTAGCTCCTCAATCTTCTTTACCGCATCCTCATACTCTTCATTATAAGGAGACTGTGTTAAACGCTGTATAACAACATTTCTAAGTACATTTATAGCCATATTTTTCTGTTCGAATTGCACTAATATAATTGAACTTTATTTTACTAGATATAAATCTTGCGATTTCTGATGACTTCTTCTTATACTGTGTACCATGCTGTTTTTTATTATATTTACTTTATTATTTTCATCATAAGTAATTCTTATCCGAATAATACCATTTACCTGTAACTAACTCATCCCGAAACTCCATAATTTCTTCATCATTTAATCAAATTCCAATGTAAATATAGACTCCCTACAATCTTCCTATCCCTATACTGAAACAGGAAATCCCTAGCCCAATCATAGTTAAGATTTCTCCTCGAATTTGCTCTTGATAAAATAGTATTACGCTTATGTCCATGTTTTAACAATGTCTCCATTGCTATATTTAAAGCTTTCAGCAAGTTAGATTTACCTTCATTATTTTTCCTAAAAGAACGTTAAAACTTTGTAAATTAATATCACTTTTGGCTTGCAATACTTCTATAATTTCTAACTGAAAATTTATTAAGTTTCATATTATAACTCCTTCAATACTTGGGAACAGCGTAAGTTTGGTGAAATAATGACATTTCTTAATGGTCGTGCATACAAACAAGATGAGTTATTAGGCGATGGAAAGTATAAAGTATTAAGAGTTGGTAACTTTTTATACTAATGATAGCTGGTATTATTCTAACTTAGAGCTAGATGATAAATTTTATGCAACGAATGGAGATTTATTATATACTTGGTCAGCAACTTTTTGAACACATATATGGAAAGGGGAAAAAGTAATTTATCACTATCATATATGGAAATTAGTACTTCAAGATAAGATAGATAAATTATTTGCACTACACTTGCTTGAAGTTGACAAGGCTAACATAATGTCTGATAAAAAAATGGGTCAACAATGGTTCATATCACTAAACAAGGAATGGAGAATAAACAGACAATTCTGCCAATAAGTTTAAATGAACAAAAACAAATTGCTAAATTTTTATCCTCAATGGATAAACTTATTACCCTTCATCAGTAAAAGCCATTTCTACAAAATAATCTTTAAGCTAATCCAGCCATCGATCGCATCACTAGATCAATATCTCTATTTTCCATTTCTTGAATTATATGTATATATGTTTTCTGTGTTGTTGTCATACTTGCATGTCCAAGTCTTCTTGCTACACTTGCAATTGATACTCCTGCAAAAAGTAATAACGAAGCATGTGTATGTCGTAATCCATGAATCGATATGACTGGTATTCCTAACTGTTTACAATACCGTTCTAATACACCATTTATTGTCGAATTGAATACTCGACCTTTCACAAATATAGGCTTATCATCTGGTAAGCCTTTAATTAGTTCTGAAAACTTTATAATCGTCTGCCAATCTAGCTGTATTTTTCTTACAGATGAGCGATTCTTAGTTGGTAAAAATCCTCCTGTACCTTTATAGTCCCATGTCTTATCCACGATTAATGACTGATGTGAAAAATCAAAATCTTTCGGTGTTAATGCTAAAGCTTCGGAAAATCGCATTCCAGTTTTTGCAATTATCAATATCAACCAATCCCAATTAATTTCTGATGTCAGCTTCAAGTTTATTAATAATGTATGTAATTCAAACTGATTCAAATATTTAATCTTCTTAATTCTCGGTGATCTACCTTTTATAATCGCCTTTCGTGTCGGATCCCTATCAATTAAACCTTCATCCACAGCATCTAATATGGCTGCTTTTATTTGATGATGAAAGTCCATTGTCGTTTGTCGCTCATGAAACTCAGCATAATCATTTAAAAGTTGTTGATATGATATTCTATTTAATTGTGAAAGCCTAAGATTAGGTACTAATCGCTTTAACCATAATAACGTTATCTCATATTTTTCGCATTGTTACATCACGAATAGCACCTTCCTTATATATGTGTATCCATTTTTCATAATAAATATAAAATAGTTCGGACTTTTCCTCTATTGTTAACATAATTCTACCCCACCATTTACGCTGTTCCCACATAGAAATGGCTCTTGCTGATGAAGGTAATACCTCTTTCAATTATTGCTATTGAATCTCCTATCATTTTTTGTTCTGAAAAGGAAGGGTACTGTAATATTAACGACTTAAAGTCAGAGAAACTAATACTTCTACCATCACGAATGCCATATGTAATAGTTTCTAATCGTTTAATGAATGTTTCACTTTTGAATATATGCTTCCAAAATAGACCATATTGTTCATTTGAATTTTTTTAAAAACTCATTACTGTATATGCTGGTGATGTTATGCCGTCTACCTCACTATAAGCAAATCCACCTTGAAATGACCGTAAATGAATAACAAATTGACCTGGTAACACTCTTTTATATGATGCTTCATTCTTTTTATCGTGTTGTATATCAATACCGTTTTGTTCTCTGTATACCATACCTAATTCTTGAGAGGTAGATAGTACTGGCAACTCAGGATAACCTTTATCTGTTACAGATTTAAAAATATAATCAGCCTACGCTGTTCCCAAAGCAAAAGCTCTCTGTCAAATGTTGGGGTATTCACCCTACGAGTCTTCTTTGGCACCAATCATAGTTATGGTTGGTGCCATTCTTTTTGCTCAAAAGTAGAATACGTACTCTAAATCTACCAAAGTGGCGAAGTCCATAGCTTATCCGTTTTAATACTTTAATTTTGTTGTTAGTTCCTTCTGTGTATCCATTAGAATATGGAAGTAAGAATGCATTAGTTAATTGCGTCATCCATGCAGGAAATGATGTAAAAAGTTATTAAATTCATTTAAGCCAGATGCTTTTACTAATTCCAACCAATGCGTTAAATGTGCAGCTATTCTTTGTTTACCATAGATTGAAAAGATTTTTCTAAAAGAAAGTTTTAAAGCATATGCTTTTCGTAAATCATCAGATATTCTGAGTATTTCACATAGTTTAATATGTTCGGCTTCCGTTAAATGGTCTGGATGCTTCATTAGTACACGTCGATTCTGTTTTTAACATACGTGAATAAGCAGCCAGTTTATGTTGCTCACGCTTTCTAACTCGCTCTACCGCCCAATCTACAAGTCGACATACATGGTATCGATCACAGATAATATGCGCATGTGGAAATAGCGCCTCCATGATGCGCTTAAATTGTATGGACATATCCATTACAATAAACTTAACTTGTAGGCGATCCTATGTTTAAATGATGCAAAAATAGTGGATTAATGCTTGCGTATCACGTTTCGGTAAAATATCTAATATTTCATGTGTATCTGGATTAGTTAAATTAACTTGGTATTGGTAGCCTTCTGCATTTCCTTTAAACTCATCAATACCAATCACAGTGGGTAAGGTCTTGGGCTTAGGTATAGTGATCATAGAGCAATAACGTAATACTGTAGTAATAGATGTATCACACTCGTTAGCAATAGCTGTATAGGTTACACTTTCAGTAAGTTTATCAAATAGCATTCTAATATTAGTTACACTTAGTTGCATATGTTTTCGTACAAATGGATTGCTTTCAGCAAAAGAATGACCACAATGCGGACAAATATACCGACGCTGTCTGTATTTTCCAATTAGTGGACCTCGTTGTACTTTTCCAAACTTTACAGTACGTATGCGGTAATCCTTAATATGCTTTGTGGTTTCTCCACACTTTGGGCAAATATGTGATGTTGCTGGTAATTCTATGTCAAAAATAAATATTCCGTCTAATTCATAGCTATTTGTAATATATTCTTGTTTTACATTATGTAAAAATTCAGTATAATCAGTAGTAGGCATATAAGCTCACATCCTTTCTTTAGGGACTTTGACACTTTTTATTGTAAAAGCATGTGAGCCTTATATGCTTATTTTTACAAAATAATGTTGGAAGTGACACCGTAGTGGTGTCACCCCAACAACAAAAAGCCGTATTAAACACCATATAATGTCTAATACGACTTAATATAAACGTTGTTGACCATATATGGACAAAAACTTCGGATATTCTGTGTTTACAATTAAAAATTAACCCTTTAATCTTATTATTTCAACTCATCTCTTAAAAGGAATAATATCTTCAAATAAGCATTTCCCCATGCTTCAATCATATATTGTGGATAAGAAAACGGATCCGCATCTGGATGTTGTTGCACATATGTGAGGGTAATCTATGCTATCTATTATTCGTTTCTTATTATAAATATCCTCCCCAAAGGTAGATTGATTAACAGAAAGTATTAATTCATCAATACTTACACCACGTATTAGAAAAAAATCTTCTACTACAGAATCATACTTATCAGTAAAAATATTTTCGTTTTAAGCTGTAAAAATTACTATCCTTTTTAATAACCTGTGTATCTATATCATCAAGTATTTGTTTATATATCTTACGAACTAACTCACTCTTATTTAACTTGGTAAGTACATTCTCTATTTTTACACGAGTATCCTGGCTATTAGGCTCGTACTCCTTCAATAAAAGCATCTATATAACTTTTATCAACAGTATAAGTCTGTACGGTACTAGAATCAAAAAGTCTATAAGTTCAATACCTGGTTCATTTTTATCATCAGGACTTAATGAGGCTTTTATTGTATTATAAAGCCCAATATTATCTTCTATAATTGCTATCTTCTTAGCAAATCTACCAGATTTATCAGCATCAAATTCTATATTAAATTCATCATAGGAAGCAATTGCTCTATATGCTTTATTTAAATCTTGAAAGCATTTTACAAAATTAATACGATCTGATTTGGGCGCATGTTCTGTAATTGGATTATTCACATTAATTGCATCCAACTTTATTAACACATTATATGCAGCATTAAACTTCTTTTTAGATTCTTCATAAGTTGGATAAATCAAACTATCATTATTATTGGCTTGCGAATACAATCGTGTTGCTGCAAAAACGTGTTCTTTCATCGTTGCAGGCTTTCTAAAAGTTGTAATAAGCCCTTTTTCTTTACCTTTATAGGTTCGGTTGGTTCTAGAAAATGCTTGTATTAATCCAGCATATTGTAAATTACGATCTACAAACAATGTTTGACATCTAGGTGCATCGAAACCAGTAAGTAATCGATCAACGACAATAACTAAATCTAAATGATTACCAAACTCTTTGAACTCACCCTTTTTACGTGCTAAACGATTATTAATATCCCCATTATAACGTTCAATACTTTCAACACTCCAAGACGTCCCATACATTAGATTATATTCATCAATAATCCCTTGCATTTCAGACTGCTTTAATGCTGCACCTTTTGTATTTTCCTCTAAAGAATAAGTAATAGCTACACGAGGAAAATCCGGGTCATTCATAACTGCCCCTTGTCGCAATGGGTGATGAGGAAATTGTGTTTCTAACCAATTTTTATCAGCTGTAAATTTCTTAATAGCCTTATAATAACGTTTTGCCATATCGATAGAACTAGTTGTCAAAATAGCAGACATGGTAGGTTTACCATCTTTAAAGACAAATTTCCTATATGCATTGTTAGGACTTAAAATTTTACGAATTACAGATTGAATGTGATCATCAGACTCATAGTGTGCACTTTGTAGATATTTTTCTTTATCAATATCCTTCATAGATTCAACCGTAGACACTAATTCTTCATCAGTATAATTAAAATTCTTTTCTTCTGAGCGTATTGCTCGATACACTACATTAGCCAGTTCATCCTTATGTATAGTTGATTCATGCTCTACCTGAAAGCCTAATACGGAGCCATCTTCTAATGCATTTTTTATCGTATATCGATGTAAAACTTCACCATACTGATCATGTGTAGTACGTGCATATTGTCCATCAGAACTCTTTTTATTCTCTTCAAAAATAGGTGTACCAGTAAATCCAAACCATGTCGATTGGGGAAATACTTTTTTTATATCATCCATATTTTGAGCACTAATAGCCCTATGACATTCATCAACAATGAATACGATATGTTTTCCTCTAAGATTGGCTAATTTTCCAGGCTCTTTTTCTTTTAAAGACTCAATAGCTTTATTTAATTTTTGACGTGTAGTCACAATTACAACATTAGAGCTTGAATCCAATTTAAGAGCCCTCGAAAGATCTTTAGTATTCCCTGTTCCCACTATAAGTGTATTATCATTAGTATTTACCCCTGTTGAATAAGCAGATGCAAACTTAGTAAACTCCGATGTTGTTTGATTATCTAAATCTTTTCTATCTAGCAACATAATAGTTCTATCTATACCACTTCTTTGGGCAAGTAGCTTTGTAGATACAAAACTTGTTATAGTCTTACCGGAACCAGTTGCATGCCAAATATACCCAGACTGATGTTTACTTGCAGCCTCAAAAATAGCTTCTATAGCATGAATTTGATATGGATGTAAAACCATTAATACTTTACTACTTTGTTCTTCACTAAGAATCATATATTCAGATACTAGTTCATGAGCTCTTGGAATATTCAATACTTGCTTTGCAAATTCATTAATGTTCTCAACTCTTGTATTATCTCGAGTTCGCCAAGCAAACATATACTTCTCTTGCAACTCACCTTTTGGTGCAGCAGCCATATATCGAGTCGTTTGTTCATTAGACATAACATATAACTGTAACGTTTGAAATATAGTATTTGCGAAGGTTCCTTCATCAATATATTTTTCTATTTGATAATAAGCTTGCTTAACCCCATCCTTAGCAATAGACGTTTTTAATTCTATTTGAATAATCGGCAATCCACTTATCAATAAAGTAACATCAAAACGACGATTACGTTCTTCTAAGTTAGATTTACTTTTTGCAATTTGGTGTACTACCTCATAGGAAGAAAAGCCACCATTCTTTTCATTGCTTGAATAAATAACTAATTCTATACGACCTAATCCATTATCTCTTTCAAGAACAATAGAACATTTCCCCTTTTCACCACGCAACCATTTTGCTGCTTCAAAAGGAGTCTTCGTATTTGCCAATATTTCTGATCGAATTCTCTCAAATTCACTATCAGTTAACGCATTATCATTAAGTTCACTTTTGTTCCGAATCTCAATAATATTACGTAAGTTATTCCACAAATCTTCTTCTGTTTTTAAATCAGGACGAAAAGTCCATTGTCCATGTCGTGCACATAGCAAATCAATAAGATTTTGTTCTAGCTGTGATTCTTTTGTATTATTTAATCTCCCCATATATCTATTCCTGTCATTCTATACAAACATTTTTGCAGCAGGCTTTTTTCACTTCTTGTAATCTTTCTAACTTACGCTGATGAAGGGTAATACATTTATCTAACTCCGAAAAAAATTAATCCAATTTTTGACTGCTCATCTTTTTGGGAATAAATAAGTTAAGATTATTTAAAACAGATTGGCTAATATTTTTTATTAGCACTATTAGTAGCTTGAGACATAATTTGATTTCTAACCAAGACTGTTGTAAATATAAATCTCTTAAAATTATAGTCTAATCCATAATTATCTCTAAATCTTATAATAAACCCAGAATAAGTTGTATCTTTTTAAATCCTCAGAAATCAAAGCAGCTTCACTGACACCTTCTAACCTAACTGAAGATCGAACAAAAAGTACATCTCCTTTCTGTAGATTATAATCTTTTAGTTGAGAATACGTTGCTTCGGCTTTTTCTAATTTAGTTAGATCAATAACATTGCTCCCAAATATATTTTGTAAATTTATAAATGGATATCCTTTCCCCATAGCCTCCTTAGAAAAATTCATTCCATTCTTTAAAGTCCCTAAACTTCCCAACTTACACTGTTCCCAAGCATCAATAAAACCTTTAAATCTAATTTCAGGAATGTCTTTTCCATTTTTAGGAAATAATTTTTTGTAATAAAAGCTTTTTTTCGTTAATTTTAGCTTTTCAAAGCTTACACTGATGAAGGGTAATAAACTCTTTCAGTTTTTGCTATTGAATCTCCTATCATTTATCTGTTCTGAAAAGGATGTGGTATATCTAATATTAACGACTTAAAGTCTTTTGAGAAACTAATACTTCTACCATCACGAATGCTCATATTAATAAGACTTTTTTCTAGATGCGTTTAGATCAGCAAATAAAGTTTCACTTTTGACATATATCAGCTTTACAAAATAGACCATATTGTTCATTTGAATCTTTTATACTCATTACTGTATCATGAACTGGTGATAGTTATGCCGTCTGACTTCACTATAAAGCAAAATCCACCTTGAAATGACCGTAAATGAATAACAAATTGACCTGGTAACACTCTATATGATGATCATTCTTTTTATCATGATGTAGTATCATACAGTTTTTGTTCTACATATACCCATACCTAATTCTGTGACAATGCTAAATGACGTACTGAGACCAACTCAGGATAACCTTTATCTGTTACAGACTTATAATCAACATATAATCTTAGCATTACGCTGTTCCCAATCTTCAGTAAATCCTTTAAATCGTATTCTTGGTTTTATTTTCCCATGATTGAACACCTCGAGTACGCCATTTAACCAGTCTTTATCTTCATCAGCACAGTCTAATTGAAGAAGCATATCATAAATTTCTTTTTCTAATTTTTGCTTCTTCTTCATTAATAGATTTCATCTCTTTACCAAGTGCAACCATGTCAATAAGCGTTTCTTCTTCGAATGTATCAACATAGCGTGGAATATTTAAGTTAAAAATCATTTTCTTTAATTTCTTCAAATGATGCCAAATAAGAGTATTTTTCAATACTTTCACGATTTTTATAAGTATCAACAATGCGTTTTATGTGCTCTGGTTCCAATTTATTCTGATTTTTGAATTTTGTAAAATCATTGCTTGCATCAATAAATAACACATCACGGTATGGGCGATTCTTTTTAAGAATAATTACTGTGGTCGGTATAGATGTACCAAAGAATAAATTAGCTGGCATACCAATAACAGCATAAATACTGCCATCTTCTAATAACTTTTTACGAATTGTACCTTCTGCAGCCCCTCTAAATAAAACACCATGTGGCAAAACGATTGCCATAGTGCCAGATGTTTTCAAGTGATAAAAACCATGTAAAAGAAATGCAAAATCGGCTTTAGACTTAGGTGCTAACTTACCATAACGATTAAATCGTGCGTCATCCATAAATGTTGGATCTGCAGACCACTTTGCGGAATATGGTGGATTCATAACTACTGAATCAAACATGTACGGTTCATCAGTCGGCCAGTCTTTATTTAAAGTATCGCCATTATGTAAATTTTGATCATCCGAATTAACTTCATGCAAAATTAAATTCATACGTGCCAAATTGTAAGTTGTTACATTAAGTTCTTGACCATGATATTGCACGCGCTCTAGATTCTTCAAATACTTTCGCACATTCAACATTAATGAACCAGACCCCATTGTAGGATCATATACAGTAAATGCAGGTGTACTCTCTTGTCCCATTGTTACAATTTGTGCCATCATATCTGATACTTGTTGTGGTGTATAAAATTCACCTGCTTTTTTACCAGAGCCAGCCGCGAATTCACCTATTAAATACTCGTAAGCGTCACCGATAACATCGCCATCATGACCTAATACATCAATATCATCAAGTTTCTTAATAACATCACTAATTGTAATATTACGTTGATTTGCATCAACACCCTAATTGTTTAGAATCTAAATCTATATCATCAAATAGCCCTTCAAACTGTATATATGCTGTTTCTAGGCGCACAAAAGCATTTTTTAAATGTACTAACTCAAAAGAGTTATTTTTAACAGAATCTGCTAATTCGCTAAATAGATATTGTGGCTCAATATGATAGCCTAATGTATCTGACATAGTTGCAATAAAAAAATTCTTTACTTTTATCATCTAAAATGTAAGATTTATATAATTCTGTTTGCTTCTCCAGAGTATTGTACTCATCAAAGAGATTTATAGGCTTTTACCACTGTTGCTTCAAGTAGTTTATCTGACAAATATTTATAAAATATTAATCCTAATAAATAATCTTTATATTGATCAGCACTCATTTTGCCACGCAAACTATCTGCAGCACTAAATAATTTTTTTGATTTAATTCCGCCCCCATGATATCTCCTATATATTCATAATTTATTCATAGTAATTAAGTTAATTTTTACTATAAAAAAATAGCCACATATAAACACTTTTACTACAGTAATAGTGAAACATGTGGCAAAAATTAAACATCTTCCAAAATAAGAGATCAACATATTCTTTTTGTAAAATAACAACGTAACAATATATCCCATAAATTGCACCTAAAATAGATAGTGCACATAATACTTCATCCATATATTCCGGCAATAATTTAATACTGTATATATCAAGATATCTATATATAACTTTTACGGAAACATTCTTTGTAAACATAGAAGCAAAATAAAAATAGAAATCATAAGTACTTTCTACTCCGTCTACAAGGGCTAGAATCATAATAACAATAAATCCATAATACATAAGGTGTGGCATACTTATTACTTGAATTATCAAATAAAAACCTACAGCATTAATAAGATTAAAAATAAATATGCCTAATGTTACGAGTGCTATAACAACACTTTTTAACTTCAGGTGTAATATTAGCAAGAACACTTAATCGATTACACTCAACATAATCTTCCATTTCCTCTTTAATAGAATCTTTATCATAAATATTTATTGGCCACCACGAAAAATCAACAGAACCACGGTATAAAACGAACTACTAGCCAAAATATGAAATACAGTAATACTAAACCTGTGTAAGATGACATAATATAAGACCTCTCATAAATCATATATTAATAAAATACCACATCATACGGGACAAAAAAATTCCTATATGATGTGGTATTATTTCTTTTACGATCTATTTCGTCACTATATATTAAATGTAATACTACTTTTTAGGATTCTTCAATTTCGGAAAACCATATTTCTCCAACGCATGTAAAATCTTTTGAATAGGCTCTTTGATATTATTTTTTAGACACAGGTATAGAACTTACGATATATATGATTCCCTCAGCT
>BNJU01001350.1_pt1 | contig 21305 bp, 29 predicted proteins | sample 8539281 | NCBI WGS metagenome assembly BNJU01 (sample SAMD00202456, study PRJDB9452) | human saliva metagenome | isolation source: human saliva | place: Japan
CTCTTTATCAAAAATATTGGGAGTCCCGCAAGGACCTCTTTGATGCTTATGTTGACCGAAGGGAAGGGATTATCTATAATGAGAGCAGAAGATACAAAATGAAAGGAGGGGCACATGGAAAAGGAATGGGAACGTGAGGCACTGGAGGCATGGAACAATCTCTCCATTCAGGGATAATTTTATCTTTCAGCGCGTCATGCAAAACGAGAGGCTCTGTAAATGGCTGTTGGAGCGCATTTTGAATGTAAGGATTCGCGATATCCACTATCCTGACACGGAGAAAAGTATCGATCTGCGCCTTGACAGCAAGGCCGTGCGTCTCGATGTCTACATTGAAGATGACGCGGGAACAGTCTATAATATTGAGATGCAGACGACAAAGGGGCGGGATGGAGAACTGCCGCGACGGACACGTTACTATCAGGGCATGATCGATATGGATCTCCTCGATAAAGGGGTCTATTACGATGATTTGCGTCAGACATATATCATCTTTATCTGCACCTTTGATCTCTTTGGCCGGGACGAGCGAATCTATACGTTTCGTCATCGGTGTATAGAGTTGCCTGAACTCGAACTTGGAGACGGCGCAACGAAGATCTTTTTGAACGCAAAAGGGCTGAGAGGAAGAGTGGACAGAGATCTGGAGGACTTTCTGAAATTCGTTGATGGACAGAAGGCACAGAGCGAACTCGCACAGGAAATGGAGCAGGAAGTTGAACGTGTCAAACGACAGGACGAAATGAGGCGGGAATACATGACACTCTATATGGAATACCAGAAACAACACCGTGCTGGCATCGAAGAGGGAATGCGGCGCGGGCGAGCCGAGGGGCGAGCTGAGGGGCGAGCTGAGGGGCGTCAGGCTGGCACGCTTCATACCGCATTGCGCTTTATGCGGGCAGGCACACCACTCCATACAGCAGCTCAGATCGCAGAGGTGCCGGAGGATGAACTGCGCGCGTTTGCCCAGGAAAACGGCATGGTTTTCTCCTGATGATCAGGACGAAATCAGATAAGTCGCGTGATGCCCCTGTGTATCGTGTTGTACGGAAGAAAGAATGAAAATAAAATAATAGCACATTCTTAAGTTGTCCCTTCCTTTCGTCGATAAAAATATTAGGACGGCGGATTCCGTCTATTTACGCAATCATAGAATGGCATGGACGAACCATAGATAACAGTCAGGGAGGCAGTCTTTATGGCGATGGTGGTCAAAAACAATATGTCGGCGGTGAATACGCTCAACACGTTGAACAAGAATCAGAGCGCGCTGTCACAGAGCCTGCAAAAGGTCTCTTCGGGCATGAAGATCAACAGTGCCGGCGACGACGCCTCGGGGATGGCGATCTCCGAGCGGATGCGCGTGCAGGTGCGCTCCCTCGATCAGGATGATAAGAATACAAAGAACGGTGCAGCACTTCTGCGTACAGCAGAGGGGGCCGTGCAGTCCACCATCGAGGTTCTCAAGACACTGAAGGAAAAGGCAATCAACGCCGCCAACGATACGAACACGGATGGCGACCGTCGCCTCATCCAGATCGAGATCGACAAGATGATCGACCAGATCGACGAGAACGCCCTGACGACATACAACGGTAAGTATCTGGTTGATGGGTCGCGAAATGGCTTCGTGGGGGGGGAACTTCCTGCGGCGGAAGGAACTCAGACAAGTCTGACCAATATGAGTTTGGCAACGGACACGGATGGACTCACGCCTCTGGTTGAACTAAAGCGCAGAGATGGCAATGATGTCGGTATTAACTCATCCGATACGATTACGGCAACGTGGGTGCGAAACGGCATCACATATACGGGGTCAATTTCTCCCATCGGCAATACGCTTGATGTCAATGCGGCGATCGGTATCATTACGGCAGCTCATGCGGGAATATACAGCACGAATGAGCTTGTCGGAGTTGATGCGTATGGACGAGATGTTTATACACCAGATAATCAGCCCGGAATTACGATTCGGGCAAATGTGCCCGGAGTATACGGACAGATTGCGGGTGTTAGCTTCTGCGTGACGGATAGCGAAGGAAAGATGCGCAACGAGGTCAATGCTGTCCTCGATGCATTTAAGGGAAACAGTGCGTGCGGAGAATCCGTCTCCGGATAATGCGCTCGTCCTCCAGACAGGAACGCGGGCGAATCAGGAGATCAAGGTAGCCTTTACCGATATGCGTTCCGTTGCCCTCGGACTCCAGTCGCAGAATGGAGCTGGCTGGGATCGTAATTTAGCACCTCTCGGACCTGGCATTGATGTTGTTGGCGCAGGTCCGAAGATCCAGGTCACGACACGCGAGGCAGCGAATGCGGCAATCAATGTATTTGAGAGTGCCCTGATTAAGGCAAACGGATGAGGCTGTCAATATCGGTGCGGTGCAGAACCGCCTCAAGTATACGAGCAACAACCTCGTCGTTGCCTCGGAGAACGTGCAGGCGTCGGAGTCAACCATTCGCGATGCGGATATGGCGAAGGAAATGACGGCGTACACGAAGAACAACGTCCTCACGCAGGCAGCACAGGCGATGCTTGCGCAGGCAAACCAGAATTCGAGCACAGTGCTCAGCCTGTTAAAGTAAAATATCATGGGCTTACGCCCATTACCGCTGAGTGGAATCACCTCTCGCAAAAGCGGGAGGCTTTTGATGTTTGATATACTAAGTTCCGCGGCCAATTGAAACGGGGAATATTAGCTTCCCCGCCACAGCGGGGAAGTGGCAAGCATAGCGATCCGATAGGGGCGCCAGTAACAAAGAAATAGAATGATCCGATTAGCGTGTTCCATTACAGCCAATGCAATAACGTATTCTCCAATAAGACGCAAGTTCTCAGTAGTTGCTCGTATAGTAAAAACTGCTAGAATGATAACAGCGGACGAGAGTATCTCAAGCAGAACGAGGAAGGAGTGAGTCACGTGAGTGCGTTATGGGAACAGCTGCTGAAGGAAGAATATGAGCAGGGCAGAGAAGCGGGGATCGAAAAAGGGATCGAAAAAGGGATCGAGAAAAGGGTCGAGCAGGAACGTCTTTCTTCGATACGCCGTATGATGTCGGAGCTTCAGCTTAGTATGGAGAAAGCAATGGATGTGCTCGCTATTCCACGCTCCGAGTGGGGGCGCTACAAAGCGATGCTCTGATGAGCACATAACAGATCAATCCCGTCGAATTGTCCTAGGACTATTCGACGGGATTTCTGTCTTCTTCGCGTATCTATGCTATTATGAAATGAGCTATAAGTTTCGATAAATATAGATAAGAAATATTGTACCAGATGGGAGATCGGAGTCATGGGAAAGTATCGGACACGGAATTGACACAGCGTGTGCGTTATGCACTGCTCGCAGGCGTCGCGGGCGCTTTTCTGATTCCGCAGGTTGCCGCCGCTGCGCCGACAGGAGAGCACGATATGACGAACGGCGTCACTGTCGGACGTGCCGCGACAGCGTCGGGGACGGGGACGGATACCAATATTACGGCAACTGCCGCGAATAACGTGATCAAGTGGGCAGACTACTCTGTCAAGCAGGGCGAGACGGTCAATTACGATGGAAAGAACTATCTGAACATCGTGACGGGCGGGAATACGTCTGCCATCAACGGTGCAATCAAGAATAGCAGGCGGTGACGTTTATCTCGTCAACCCAAACGGCGTAATCTTCGGCAAGACAGCATCCGTGAACGTAGGGAACCTCTATGTCTCTACACAGGAAGAATCGACGCTGAACCCGGCGGCGTTCACGGGCAGCGGGCATCTCCACTCAGCACAACCGTGACAGATGTTGGCAAAGCCGATGTCGTCAATATGGGATCGATCACGGCGAATAAGGTTGAGGTCTACGGCAGGAGTATCCGCATCCTCGATGCGGCAAATGTTCATGATGCGACGACCAGTCCCGTTATCCTCCACATAGATGAGGAAACAAATGGCGGATATGCTCATATTGGGTATCAGTCTGGTTCCGTGCCTTCTACATCGGACTATGAAATACACAAGAAAGTTACACCGACGACACCACCGTCATCACCGCCGACGACAGTGGTCGCGGCGGCAACTGCGGCAGATAACTACTACCAGCTGGTCAGCACGCCGACGGAGTTCCAGAATATCAACAGCGATCTTACCAAAACTACATGCTCGCGAAATGATATCGACTTTTATGATTCAGCGACAGGGACGAAAAAGTCTCTCACGCCCATTGGTGGAGATTCACATGCAGCGTTCTCAGGAAAAGTTTGACGGGAACTTCTTTCGTATACAAAAATTTCACTGTGTCAGGAACCTCTCGTGCAGGAGCACTTTGGTGAAATCAATGGAGCACGCATTGACAATGTGGGTATCACAGGAGCAACGATTACTGGCGGAACAACATCGGCTGACTATGCAGGTGGAGTCGTTGGCTATGCAACTTCATCGACGCTGAAAAATGTTTATAGCGATCGGGACGACGGTTAGTGGCGCGAACGGTCGACATGGTGGTATTGTTGGTTATACAACAGATACAAAAGTTGAGAGCGTATACAGCAAAGCAACAATTGGCGCTGGTGGTGGCATTATTGGGCTGGCAGCGAATGATACGAAGGTACTGTGATTCCTACAGTGAGATAACATACCACAGCAACCACAGCGGGGGATTCTCGCGGACATATTTTATTTACTACATCAATCCGACAGCAGGAACTACTGTGGATAACTCCTATTTTATAGGAGGGAATTTCATATTCAAATATTACCCTAAAGTAAACAATACGTATAAAAGTGACTGAAGATGCAGACCATACGTACAAGGCGTCACTTCTTCGTCCGGGGACCACCGACTGCAACGACGGCAGATGAGAAAGACGCTAATTCCTCTGATACCTATGCGTGCATGGGGCAACACCATCAACAATACCGGTGCGCCCGGGGCGAAGTGGCGCATCTATGAGGGCGGACACTGCCGCTCCTGACGGCGTTCATGGATGGTACGGCGACGGCGACGTATGACACGCGTTACTTTAACGCAAACGGAACGCTGAATACGGAATCTGCAAATACGGCGAAATCCAATAAGGGCGCGGATATCGAGACGACCTACAACAGCCAGTATGTCAAGATCGTGGGGAAGGATGCATCGGGTGCTGACGTCGTGGGCGGCAAGTCGAACGTGGTTACCTACGCAGGGGCGATGCAGTACAACGCCGACGGCACGCCGAACCTCGACCACATCTACGACTATGTGAGTGCGGGAACGAACGATTTCGACAAGACGAACGGCATCCGCAACGCGGGGACGAAAGGCGATCCTCTGGTCGGATCAGGATGGCCCCGAACCTGCGCGGCGTCAATGTCACGGTCAAACAGCGCGAGGTGAGCCCTCGACAACGGATCAATCAAACCCGACCGCATGTATAACGGCAAGAGCGACGTTACGGATGCGTTTATTCGGCGAGCTCAAAGAAAGGGAGCATCAACCTCGGGTTTCACTGCGGAAGATATTGATGCGCACTCCGTTAATCTTGACTTCACTACGGGTAATTTCAAGGCAGCAGGCGTACAACCTTGAATATGTGAATGCCAGTGGGGACGACGATTGCAGCGGGGAACACATGCAGATAAGAATGTCGGCGTCGATAAACCGGTCAAGTTCTACAGGCAGCATCGACTTTTCGGGTGATGATGCGGCAAACTATAAATTCGACAATGCATCGCTTAGCAACATCACAGGGACAGCGACCATCACCAAGGCACCACTCTATCTAAAAAAATCAATAAGACTAGGGCTGACGCTAAAGATCTACGACGGCACGGATGCGGTGCTCGATCGCGCGATGAAGCAGACGGGACGACGACGCCGAACATCACGCTGAACAAGGACAACCATGCGCCTGCCTCCACCGTGACTTCTCCCACACACCATAAGGGGGAAATCATGCTGGACGACGGCGACAACCCCGATGACGTTGACCTGACGCAGGTTACTGACCCGACGTACACCGATACGACAGGGGCTAAGCAGATTCATGTCGGTGACCATAGTCTGCAGTATAAGAACGTCGGACTGCGCGGCGCGGATGCGGGGAACTATGATCTCTACCTGCCCACCCATCCCGGCTGTGGGAAATGGAAATAAGGTGGTCGGAAACACAGTCTACCTCGCTGGCGAGATTATCCGACGCGAGATTCCGAGCACAGGCTTTGAAGTCTACAAGAAAGTCACCGACCCATTAACGGGCGCGATCACACAGGTCAAGGTCGATGCAGAGAAGGTCTACGACGGAACCTCCTCCTATACGCCCGAGTCAGGTACGTATCTCACCTCGAACATCACGACGACAGATCCCAATAAGGGCATCGTCGCACGTGATCTGGGGCATATTACTTTTTCGCTGACGCCGGGAAAGACGGCGCATTTCACGGATGACAACGGGACGGAGACGACGCACGTCTCAAACACGACGGGTGTCGCCTACAACGTCACGGGTCACACGGACAATGCGGCGGAGTATCGGCTTGGCGACTACTACATCAAGGTCAAGGTCAATGGGAGCGATGTCGATACAGCGCTGACGAATACCTTTGACGTGACCGGTAAGGGAAAGATCACACCGAAACTGCTCACGGCGACGGTCGTCAACAGCAACATTACGAAGGTCTACGACGGATGGACGAAGCAGACGGATGGCAACCGCACGCTCACGCCGGGGAAGACCTTATAACGCTTGCGGGTTTTGTGACGGTGAGACGCGCACGAACACCTCGACGGCGGACTATGCAACGAAGAATGTTATCCTTGTGAGCGGTCACCCGACGAAGCAGAACGTTACCTATACGGCTTCCCTTTGACCGTGGTACGGGCGTGGCGTCGGAGGACTATATCCTCGATGCCGCCGCGACGGGGACGAACCGCTATCAGAAAACGCTGACAACGGACAGCAGCGGGGCTCAGACGACGGGCATCATCACCCGCGTCCCGTTACGGTGAAATTCGCCGATGTGACGAAGGTCTACGACGGCACGGCGATAAATACCGATATTACCGCCAACGATCTTGGTGATACCGCTGTCGACAAGGCGGTACTGCAGGACGACGGGAAGAGTGCGTCCGCAATCTCGGCGACAGGCATCACCAGCCGCTACGGCAACGGCACAGCCGCCTTTGCGGAGAATCGCAATGCAGGCAGCCGCTCTGTAGAGTACGTCGGTCTTGCAGGAGTGCTCGGCACGAACTATGCTGTGGATAACAAGCAGTACGGCAAGGGCACGATCACACGCCGCCGTATCGACCCCTCGGGGTTCCAGGTGCGAAAGGCGGACGGGACAATCGCCGATGCGTCGAAGGTCTACGACGGGACAGATCTCTCCGACCTTCCGACGGGGCGTCGCTTGTCACGCCCACGGCGACGAGCGGCAATACAGGCATCGTTGCCCATGACGCGGGCAAGATTACCTTTAAGCTGAAGGATGGCTCACATGGCTATTTTCTCCAGCGATAGGGACGGCAACAACCGTACCTCCCATGTCTCAGAGGCACAGTATGTCGCCTGCGACATCGTCGCGCATACGAGTGACGATACGAACAATCCACTGACGAACTATACGTTCGGCTCGGCGGCAGCGACAACGCTAAAAAATCTCGAAGATGTCAACAACGCAAACCCCGCCCACGTTACAGCAGACGGGTCTATTACCCCTGCCGCGCTTCATGCGCAGACGCACAGCATCGAGAAGGTCTACGACGGGCTTGCGGCACATACGGACGGCAACCGCGCCGATGTGGCGGACAAGGACACGATCATCACCTTTACCGGCTGGGTGACACATAACAGCATCACGGAGAAGCGCACGAACAACTCTCGGCGGTGTATCAGGCGGGGCACAGTGTTGGTGCGAAGGACGTTGCCTACGATGCGATTTGCGTCGATATCACGACGAAGGATGTCACCTATACGGCAGCACTCACAGGGAACTATGCGAACGACTATAAGATCGTTGACATCACGGGCGCGGGCGCAGCGACGGCGACGCCGGGTGTGACGACGACCGTTGCCGATGCGGGCAAGATCACACCGCGTGCGCTGAGGATCGTCATGGACGACGTGAGCAAGACCTACGACGGCAACGCAAAGAACACGACGGTGTCTGTTAAGGAAATTACGGATACGATAGGCAGCACGGTCTGACGACATCCTGAGTGATGACAACGTGACGGCACACGACCTAACTACCAAATATACGTCGAAAATGACAGCCGCACCTGCCAACTACAAGAGTACCTATGGGCGTGGAAATACCGATGCGACGTTTGTCGAGAATGTCAACGCCAGCAATGGTACGCCGCACGATGTGCAGTATACGAATATGCGAAAGGCGTTCAACGAAGAGTTCGAGCACCTTTTCGGCGGGAAACTATTCCGTTGAGAAGAATGTCTACGGCAAGGGACAATCAACCGACGCAACATCGACCCGAATAACTTCGACGTAGTGGACGATCACAACGTGACGTCACATGCGACGAAGGAGTACGACGGAACAACGACGTACAACGTCCCAACAGGCTGGAAGCTCAATCCCTCGACGGGGACCCTCAACGGGTGTGATCGCAGGAGATGATGTGACGTTCCACCTGACGTCGGATGGAGCGCAGTTCACCACCGCTGCACATAACCCGACACCGAACGCCTACGATGCAGCCAAGGTCATGTATAACGTCGTCGCGAGCGGTGATCGGGAGAAAATCAAGAACTACACACTCGGCGGACGCAAACTCGAGGACGGCAAGGCAAAAGTCTACGGCGAGGGCAAGATCACGCGCCGTGTGCTCAGTCTCGCGCTCGTGAACAATACGGACATCAACAAGGTGTACGACGGGCAGACAGGTCTTGTTGATACCGATACAAAGCACTGGAAAGCGCTCACGAAGACCGATGCAAAGGGCAACGTGGCGTATACCGTAGGCTCAAAGGAGCTCGTGAACGACGGCTCGTCCTTCCACATCGAGGCGAACTACCGCAACAGCGCGAACACGGCGAACGACAAGAACGTCGCGTATGACTCTGCGACCCCGCGCAGATAGTCATTGACAAAGCAATTGAATATAACATCCACATCGCGGGTGGCGATGCGCGCAACTATGCGTTTGCCAACGCCACGTCCACGCCGACGAATGCGGAGAGCGGACTCAAACTTTCGGCGACAGGAAAGATCACGCCGAAGGATCTTTCGGGTGCGTTTTGCAAAAAGGTCACGAAGGTCTATGACGGTACGACGAATGTCCCCGCCGCCGATGTGAAGTTCAAGACAGGGCGCGGACGGCGTGATCGATGGCGATAACATTACCTTTACGCATTCGGAGGCATTCCAGAGTGCGAACGTGCGCGGCGACGGCACGCCAAAAGACCATCTGACGGCACGGAGCAGAAGAACTGGATCAACTACTCCGGACTCTCGCTTGGCGGCACGTCTGCGGATAACTATACCATCAATGCGACGGCCGTGGGACTGGGCGAGATCACGCCGCTGCAGCTCACACCTCGAACGTCACGCTGACGACGACACCAGCGACGAAGGAATACGACGGCGAGGGTGAAGGTCAAGAAGGATGACTCGGATGCCATCAGCGCGATCAAGAACTACATCACGGGCGCGACGGTGACCGTCGGGGGCAGCCCGGTCAGCGTCCTCCCGATCTCGAACCGCAGTCGGCAGAGTATGATACGAAAAACGTCGTGGGCGGTACGCAGCCGCGCGTGACATATCACATGAAATATAAGGGTACAAGCGGCAACTTTACCCTCGCGCCCGGGGCGGCGACCTTTGACGGTAAGGGCAACGGCGTCATTACACCGAAGGATGTCACGGCGACCATCAAGACCCCTTGACGAAGGTTTACGATGCGACGGCGAATACGATCGGTGCGGCAAAGAACAAGGCGACGGGCGCAGCGGTTGTGACGGCAGACGACCTCGTGACATTCGTGGGACTTGTCGCGGGTGACGGGCGACGAAACGCCACGACGGCGACGTTTGATAATAAGAACGTGGGACGAATAAGAGTGTCACCTACGATATCAAGCTGGATACCGCAAGTGCGGGCAACTACAACATCAAATACAACGGCTCTGCGATTACTGCGCCCGATTACACAAACGGGGAATACGATCACAAAGCGCAAGGTAAATGTCACCTTTGGCGAGCAGCATAAATCCTATGACGGTCTTTCGAAAAATACGTCGATTGATGCGTCTGTTTCGGCTGCCGATGCAGCAGTGCTGAATCAGTGATCGACAGGGCTTGCCGTCGCTGACAAACTCACGAATCTGGCCGCGACGGGCGCGACGCCGAATATCGTAAGCAACTACGGCAAGCGTACGGGCACGGGATTTACCCCTGATGCCAATGCGGGGACGAACAAGGATGTGCAGTACGCAGGGCTGTCTGCAGCGATGAATACATCCCTCGGAGGCGATGCTGGGAACTATGAGTTCGATGCGGACGGCTACGGGAAGGGATATATTGAGAAGGCGACGATCAATGTAAACGACCCGTCCTTTACCTTCACAGCGACCGACGCAATCGAAGGTCTACGACGGCACAGCGATGTGAAGTACAATGGTCTCTGCGGCATCGAATGATGTCAAGAACTATATCACGAACATCGGCGTGACGCCGAATGGGAACTGGGTTGACCTCAGTGGCTCTGTGGTTCTGGATCTCACGGGGACGAAGTACCCAGTCCGAAGCGACGAATGGCACGCCTGACACGGTGACGTATAAGTTCCGTCTGAACAGAACAACATCATCGTGAATGGCGGCACGAAATGAATTTACCAAAACGGCGAACGGCACGATTGATCGCCGTGCTGAAACTGGGGCTCGCACAGGATTCGGCGATCGACAAGATCTATGATGCAAATGCGAAGCTCATCGACACGAATACGCGCCACTATGACAAATTCATCGACGACGACGCAAGCGGCAACGTCATCTATGCGGCGGGAACGACAAGCGACAACAAGCTCGTCCGTACGGCGAACGGCGCGGCGGTGAACGACGGCGCGAAGATGACGATCACGGCGAACTACGTCGATAATCTCACGAACCGCGCGGCGGACAAGAATGTTGCCCGTGACACGAGCGGCGCTGTGACGGCGAAGGGATTGCCTATAACGTCAGGATCGATGCCGCGAATGGCGGGAAGAACTATAAGCTCGGATGGCACGACGACCGTCGATGCTGAAAATGCTAATGGTCTAATATGAACGCCTCGGGCACGATCTCGCCGCGTAAGATCACGCTCGCCTTTGCGGATGCGGATAAGATGTATGATACGATGTCTGAGAATACGTTGAAGAACATCTCGTCCGTTACGCGGCCCAGAAACAGTGACGGGCGCGGTGCGGCGACACTGACAGCGGACGGTATCACGGCGGCAACTTTCGATATGACGGGCGCTGCAAGTGACTTTCGGCAGGGAACGACGGATGCGACATTTACTGCCGATCCAAATGTCGTTTTGAATTCTTCCGGTACAGTCAGCCTGCGCAGCAAGGATGTGCAGTATCGTAACCCAAAGCGATACACCCAATGCACAGTCATACGCGGAAACTACGAGATCGCGGATACCGCCTGGCGGTGGGGAGCCATCACGAAGCGTACGGTAACGCGGAATGATTTCGACATCTCAGATTGACCCCTGCGACGAAGCGAGTATGATGGTACGGACAAGGTTGTCTGGACTGATCCGACGACCCATATCTCGTATAACGATCTGGAACATGCCAAAAACTACTTCACGTCGAGTACGCTGAAACTCCGCAACAGTGCGGGAACCGTTATTGCGACGAAGAATATCAACCCTGGCGGATATTGAGCCCTGTCTGTGGCGTACAATGGCACCAATGTTGTTGGAACGAACCAAGTCGACTACGGTATCCGCATCAATACGACGAACTTCGACTTTACGGGGTCGCGATGATGATGCGCCATACGGCGGGCACGATCACGCCGCGTGACCCTGCGACGAAGCTCCCCGACACATCTCATCAAGGAGTATGACGGGGAGACGACGTTCAATCAGGACAACCAAGACTTCGTCAACGCGATGGCAAATGAGAAGCTGACGGGCATTATTGTGCGGGATGCCAACAAGGTTCATCTGGCAGTCACGGGAACGTACAGCTCGCAAGAATGCCTCGGCGGAGACGCGTGAAGATGCGCTCGATCCGGCGCATACGCCGGACGCACTGTTAACTATGCGCTGACGCTTACGGGCAGTGATCCTGCCACGCTCTCGAACTATACGCTGAGTAGGACGAATGTGAACGGGCGTCCGGCGGATATTTATAAAAAGAAGTTGACGGTTGATGTCGGGCGTAAGGAAAAAGACTATGACGGCACGGCAGATGTCACGGGCTGACCACGGAGACATCATATTTCATGGGGTCCTCGCCGGAGACACGCTGGCTCTTGACACGGCTTCACCACGAAAAATAAACGGGAAGTATCTGGACGATGTGACAGCCCAGTGCGGATGTACGCCGCGATGCGAACCACGCAGTGACGGATAAGGCGGTCGGCTACACGACCGAACGCCGCACTGATTGACCGTGCCGCACGTGATACAACGGCAGGAAACCACGTGTTGACGACACGAAAAACTATACGGTGGGGGATGCGAAGGGACGTATTCGTCCGCTGAATATCACGCCGTATGACCCCACGCACACGATCCGCACAATCCGAATCCGCGCGTTTCCATGGCGTTTGATGCGACGGGACCGAGCAAGGGCCTATGACGGTACGGTGACGGTAAAAACATAATGGCGTCGGTACGGCAGATGCACTGAAAAACTATCTGACGGGCGCCAAGGTTATCCTTGGCGGACAGTTGTCGGCGGTGTGGTCACTGGCGGGACAGAGAGTCAATATTTGGGAGGATATTGCCATTGACCCGACAAAGACGCATTATGATGACAAGATGGTGGGGCGAGCAAGAACGTCACCACGGTCTGAAGTACAGGCAATAACTTTACCATCGACGACTTTACGAGAAGCGTCAGTACGGGGAGTATTACGGCGAAGGATGTTACCGTTGCCGTGAAGAGCCTCTCGACGAAGGCATACGATGCGACGCGGAACGTGCTCGGCGTAGCAAAGAACGCATCGAGGGCGACGGTTACGACGGCAGATGATCTCGTAAAAGCTCACGGGCTCATCGCGGGGATCGCGTCAGCAACACCACAACGGCGTTCTCACGACACGAAGAATGGGACGGGCAAGACAGTTACCTATACCCGTCGCTCAGTGGTGCGGATGCTGTGAACTATCGCCTTGTTGATGCGTCGGGTGTGGCGATACCGACGACAGGACTTACGTCGCCGCCCAACAATGAAATCACCAAGCGCAAGGTAAATGTCACCTTTGACACTGTGTCCAAGCCCCTATGACGGGACAGCGGCCAATACGACAATCGATGCGGTTGTTTCGGCTGCCGATGCGGCAGTGCTGAATCTTTGACCGCACAGGTCTGGCAAATGCGTCAAAATAAGCTCACGAATCTGACAGCGACAGGCGCGGTTCTCAACATCACGAGTGCCTACGGCAAGCGTGATCATGGGCAGTTTACCGCGAACCCGAATGTTGTCCGCGATGCGAATAATAACGTCGTTCCAAATGGTAAAGATGTGCAGTACGCAGGTCTCCGTGCGGCGATGAATACGACACTCGGCAGCGATGCGGGGAACTATGAGTTCGATGTGATGGCTATGGCAAGGGGACGATCAATCCGGTAACGATGAGTGAGGGAGACTTTGCCCTGTCCTTTAGGAAAGCGTCGAAAGAGTACGACGGCACGCGGACGTGCACAATGCGGCGCAGTATCTCGATAAGACGGCGAGCCACGCATCGAGTACTCGTCGGTGGCACGACATCGACGATTACCCTCACGGATGACGACTATGTGTCGGCTGACGGAAGTATGACAACAAGAACGCCGGAGCATCCGACGGTTCATTACAAGGTACGGATCAGCAACAAGAACTCTGATTTCGGTACATGGACGGCATCGTTCGAAGGATGGTGACGGGACATATCGACAAGCGTCAAGCTGATCGCCGACCCCTCGAACTATCTGACGAAGGAGTACGATGGTACGGCAGACATCATCGACAAGGCGCGCAACGCACAGGGCACCCTCATCACGGCGGGCGGCGACAATCTCGTCAAGTTCCATCACTATAGCGGAACACCGACGCATCCCCGATGATGGTGAGGATACCGTATTCTACGGAGTAGATGCGGGAACCGTGTCAAACGTTACAACCGCAGACTATGTGGACAAGAATGTCGAATGGCAGGGCAAATGTCTGGAATCAGGGGCGCGGCGTGGTCGGCGATAAGAATGTCAAATATACGGTTGATCTCACCGGCACGGATGCCGCCAACTATGAGATTGTCCATGCGGACGGTACTGCCGTGACACCGACGAATCCGTATGTCGGCAAGGGCAAGATCACGCCGAAGGAGATCGTGCTGAAGGCTGACCCGCTGGAGCGCTGGATCAACGAGGGACTGCCCACCAGCTACACGGGAACCCCCATGGGCAAGAAACCCTCAGTCATAATGAGGTCCCGGAGATTGTACCGAGCGACACGCCGCTTCCGGGCACGATTGACTATAGTTCGCCGAATGCGCGTCTGCGCGTCGGATACTATGCCGTGAATGGCACCCTATCATGCACAAGGCGGTACGGACGGCGACTACGGTGTCGCGAAACTATCGCTTTGTGAATGATCCTGCAAACGTGACGGCACTCTACATCGGACCATACATTCCCGACTATGAGTACTACAAGACAATGACGCAGGTGAGCAAGATGACGCCGGACGAGTACGCGTATGAGAATGCGTCGCTCGACCGTAAGAATCAGTACAGCCGCAAGCCGACGGCACAGGTTGACCCCGTTCCGCCCGCCATCAACGTGGTGAAGGACGGTGGACATCCGTCAGAACGACATCAACGTCCTCGACGACACGGTCTATACCATCGTTGACGAGGTATTCGGCTGAGATTTACAAAACAAAAAAAGAGCCCCATCGACGATACTATGTCGATGGGGAGCTCTTTTGCTATGGAAGCACTGATAAAATGAAGTGTTTATCAGTGCTTCCATAAAGTCGTTCTTGTCAAATAACTCGGTGTGCTATATAATATAGGAAAAGGGTGAGCCGACACCTGAAAAACTCCACATTAAGACTCAGACGTAAGGGCTGAGAAGTCGGAGAGCGACGGTAAAACTCTACAGCAAACCTAGACATGAGTGCTAGGAAGCCGGGGAGCGGCGGTAAAATCAGTATGGTTGGGGGCATTCTGTTTGGATGCCCCCAATTTCTATAGTCAGGTGGTTTCGCAAAGATGAAGAAATTTACCACGACGAAACAGTAAAAAAATTCTACATGAGTCGAGTATTGCTTATCGTGAGAAACTCGCGGGACGAGTGTTTGCTGTCATTTATCAAGATTCTTCTGCAGGAGCGGGGACGGCGGAAACGGATTGTTTTTCGGAGAGTAATTTTGCGCATTTGACGGGAGTTTGCTATGCGGAGCAGGTGACGCCGAAGGTGTTCTTTCAGATGTGCTGCAACAATAGATTGTCGCCTACAAAAGTTCGATTCAGAAAAGATGGAGTGACCCATCTGAAACTGGCCGTTCTTTCCTATCTGGCAGAGGTTTTTGTATCATAAGTTTTGGATTGGCATATCACTCATAACGATGTGTACATCAATGCTGATTATTTTGTTGGCGATACAAAGAATCGCCTTAGTTTGAGGGATTCGCTAGACAGGCAATAAAGATGTTCCTGTGTCATTAAAGAATCAATCAGTACGGGACAATGTTGATGTGCTGAGGAAGGTCTATGCAGTATACTCTAAGCGCGTAGGAACAAAAGAAGCGTGGGCATGTGTATACGTTGATGAGAAGATTGTGCATGAAATCAATCAAGATGAAGCTTCCGCAGGATATACGGGATGCGATGAAATGAATATGATAAGAGCGCCCCATCGACGGTACTGTGTCGATGGGGCGCTCTTTATTTTGTTTTATTTTTTTCTAGTTCCGCGAGCAGCCCGCGGCATCCCGCATCCACGTCGCGGTAGGTCACGTCAAAGTTCCCTGTGTACCACGGGTCGGCGACGTCGCGGTTTTCGCCGATGTAGGAGAGGAGGCGGTGTACCTTGCCTTTGGGATCGCCGCCCGTGAGGCGGGCGAGGTCGCGCATATTTTTCCTCGTCCATTCCGATGATGATGTCATAGGCGTCGTAGTCGGCGCGTGTCGCGAGCGCCGCACTGCGTTTCTCGTATGGGATGGCGTGTGCGTCCAGCACGGCACGCGTGCCATGGTGGGTGTCGCTGCCGATTTCATCCGTATGGAGTGCCTTGGAAGTGACACGGATGCGATCCGCCAGTCCCGCCTCGCGAATGAGATGTTTCATCACGAACTCCGCCATCGGCGAGCGGCAGATGTTGCCGTGGCAGACGAATAGAATATTTACCTTTGTCTTTCGATTTTTGTGTCATGCAGATTTTCCTCGCGCCAGTGACTCAACCTCGTGTAGGGGAATATCCAGCAGATCAGCAATCTCTGCTGTTGATTTTCCTTTGGACAGCATACGTAGGATATTGTGCCGACGCTCCTCCGTGCGCCCTTTACTAAGTCCCTCCTGACGACCTCTAGCCATCAGTTCTTCCATGATTTCACACACAGAGTTTACCCCCTTTTCTTGTTCTTTGAAAAATGATGTCCGATCAGCGAGTTCTTTGTAATTCATCTCTGCCGGGTTCGGGCAGAAGAAATCCTGCATCAGGCGACCAAGTGCAGTAGTATCACGGCATGCACCGTTGATGTATAGTATATGTGCGCCATCGTCAAACGGTGTGCCCGTTTCCTCAATCGTACGGCGGATGTGATACCGCGGCAGACCACAGCCCAAAACGTCATTCTCCGTGATGAAGATGACCCATGTCTCCGGCAGGTCTTTATATGTGCTTCCTTCGGCAACTCCCGTGCATCGAGCATACTGCTGTTGCCAGCGGGCGCGGCGTGGCGCAGCGCCTTCGTCTGCCCGCTGTACTTCACAGTCGTAGAGCTTGCCGTCGCAATCCTCGGCGAGTACGTCGAAGCGCACCCCGCGTCCATATAGATTCCCAACGGTGCGCTGCGTGACGACGTGCTTTACAATGAGATCCGAACGGTCGAAGAAGATGCGAGCAGAAGCTGCATTCCTCGTTGAAGCCGTCGAAGCAGAGCGAGAAGAAGGTATCGTCGATGAGACGAAAGCGTCTGATTGCGTCAAGGTAAAGCGGTGGAATCTCTCTGCTAATGACGCCCATATAAGCACCGCCTTTCGGACGTTAAAGTCTGATTGCTGCATCTCTATCATACCACGCGTTGATGGGTTCTGCCAATATGACGGCGGAAATATCACAGCGCTTTACGCATGGTTCCTTGAAATGTTTTTATGAAGGTGTTAGAATACAAATGGATTTGTGTGTCTAGTACAATGGCACCTCTGATGAGGAAGAGTGTTCGACAGCATCATGTAGGAGTTGAGTTCGATCGTGCATAGTGGAATGTATCATCGCAGATGGAAGAAGGCGCATAGGGCGCAGCAGCGCTGCTCTGCACGGCGGTGCTCTGTGCGGGGACGGCGGCAGATGCCGCGCCGTCGCTTGCACGGCCTGAGGCGGATATTGCGGGTGAGCTGCTGACGCCGGAGATCGGTGTGGAGGATCGGACGCCGACGTATCAGCAGGATCATTATGATGCGACGTTTACGGTGGAGAACTTCATTCTGGAGGCTCCTGATCTGAATCTTGATAAGGCGCCGCTTGTCACGCTCCTGCAGGAGGGGATGGGCAAGGGCAAGACGATTGCCGATCTGCGCCGCACGGTGGATGCTCTGACGACATACTGCCGCACCCACGGCTATCCTGCTGCAGCGGCATACCTCCCGCCGCAGGACAGCCCGGACGGGACGGTCGTCCTGCGCATCATCCCGGGACGCTATGATGAGATTGCGATTGACAACCGCAGCCGTCTCAAGACGCCCGTGGCACAGCGTATCATTGCGGCGCTGAAGGCGGATGACATCATCACGACGGATAAGCTCGAGACGGCGCTTTACTCGGTGTCGGATGCGACGGGCGCGCGCGCCGTGGGTGTGCTGAGCCCCGGCAGGGGAGTTCGGCACGAGCAAGCTGACGGTGCGCATCGAGGACTCGAAGGAGTCCAATACGATTTTTCTATGGAGAACTACGGCAGCCCTCGACGGGACGCTACCGCTACGGTCTGCAGGAGACGCTCTACGATCCGTCGGGTACCGGCGATAAGGTGAATGTCGGCGGGCTGATCTCCAATGGAAGCCTGCGCAATTTCTACGCAAACTATGAGACGGTGGTCGGACGCGGCGGCTCGACACTCGGCGTGGGTATTTCACGCATGAACTACGAGGTCGGCGGACAGCTCGCAAAGATCGGCGCAGAGGGCAAGTCGACGACGGTGACGATCTTCGGCCGCGTGCCGATTTTTCCATCAGACGAACCGCAGTCTCGCCCTGCGCTATGGGTACAACTACCGCGATCTGGAGGACGATATTACGGCGTTTGACCTCGAGGGAAAGAAGCATACGCACAGCATCTATGCGGGTCTGGTCGGTTCGCAGCAGTCGGGCGGGCTGAGTCTTGACTACAGTACGAATCTGACGCTCGGCAGGCTGAGCTATGATTCGTTCTATAGCACGGTGCTCGGCATGGTCAACAATGTCGACGAGGGCACGTATGCCAAACTCGAGGCTGACCTGACGGCCGTGCAGCAGATTGGGCACGCAACGGATTTCCTCGTGAAGGTGTCGGGGCAGAAGGCGAGCCGCAATCTTGACAGCTCGGAGGAGTTCTACCTCGGCGGCCCGAACGGCGTGCGTGCCTACGCACAGGGCGAGGGCTCGGGCGATGAGGGCGTCCTCGGCACGGCGGAACTGCGCTGGCATACGCCTGTGCGCGGGTTGACGCTCAGCACGTTCTACGATACGGGCGTTGTGCGCGTGAGCAAGAGTCCGGTGGACGAGGGAGACAACCACGTGAAGCTGCGCGGTTGGGGAATCGGCGCGGCGTACAGCGTGCCGGGCGACTGGTTTGCACGTCTCGACTATGCGCGGCGCATCGGCTCGGATTCGTCGGTCGCACCGAAGAATAACGCACGCGGCCGTGTCTGGTTCCAGCTGGGCAAGATCTGGTAAGCAACGCTTGATGCGATGCGCCCCCTCTGCGTGCTTGCTGCGCTGACGGGGGCGCGTTATTCATACGGAGCGGGATGGGGATATGAGACTGAGGAGAAAGCCGTGGATTGACACGGCGATTTTGGACTATGCGGCGTTTGTCACGCCGCTCGGCGGGGACTGGACAGGGTCTGCCGGGCACTGGGCGGAGCAGTTCGGACGCAGTGCGCCCCTTCACGTGGAGATCGGTGTCGGCAAGGGGATTTTCTGACGGAGCTTGCGGCACGTCATCCCGAGGTGAATTACGTCGGGCTCGAGGCGCAGCAGGGCGTGCTACTTTCGCGGCACGCAAGGCGGCAGAGCGGGGCTGACGAATGTCCGCCTGCTTGTCTTTGACGCGGCGCGTCTGACGGAGCTCTTTGCCCCGCATGAGGTCGATCGCATCTATCTGAACTTCTCCGACCCGTGGCCGAAGGCGCGGCATGCGAAACGCCGCCTGACGAGTGAGGTATTTCTCGCGCGTTACCGCACGGTGCTCAGGAGGGCGGCGAGATTCGTTTCAAGACGGATAACACAGGGCTCTTTGCCTACTCGCTTGAGACTATGGAGCGTGAGGGGTGGCATCTGACGGATGTGACACACGATCTTCATGCGCTCGGCGAGGCGGACAATATCATGACGGAGTATGAGCGAAAGTTCAGTGCACGCGGCGCAAAGATCGGACGGCTCGTGGCACATCGCCCCGCAGGGGATGTGATGCGCACGCGGTATACGCCTTAAGAGCGAGACGGAGCCGATCGTCATCGTCATGGCGATTCTCCTTGTGACGGGAACGATCAACGTGTTCAGTCTCGAGCTATGTGCTGGCGGCGATGGACTTTTCGAGAATCCGTATTATTTTTTTGCAGCGGCATCTCCAATGGCTCCTGCTCGGCACGGTTGCCTCGCTGGCTCTGCCGCCGGATCAATCCATCAGCGGCTGCGCGGGCTCATGTTCATCGGGCTGGGGATCAATCTCTTCCTGCTCGTGGCGGTTCTCTTTGTGGGGACGACGATCAATGGCGCGCAGCGGTGGATCGCCCTTGGCCCCTTGAGCTTTCAGCCGGCGGAGTTCGCAAGCTCATGGGCGTGCTCATGGGCTCTGTTCTCGATCTCGGCGGTGCTCGCGAAGGAGCGGTTCCGCATGGATCGCGACTGGCCGCGTGTTGCCATTCCGTTTCGGCGCGATTCTCCTCATGGCGTTTTCTCGTCTATCGTGAGCCGGACTTTGGGACGGCGTGCATCGTGTTCGGTGTGCCGCTTTTTATGGCACTCGTCCTGCTCGTTCCGCCGCGCCGCTGGGTGCTGATCCTGATTCCTGTCGCATTGGCGGCACTTGCGATCGGGACGCTGCAGCCCTATCGCATGAAGCGCATGGAGGTGTGGCTCGATCCGTGGTCGGATGCACGGAACGCGGGCTATCAGATGGTGCAGTCCCTCTCGACGATCGGCTCGGGCGGTATTTTCGGCATGGGTTTCGGCGACGGCGTGAGTAAATATGAGTACCTTCCTGAGGCGCATACGGACTTCGCCTTTGCGATTTTCAGTCAGGAGCATGGCTTCTTCGGCGTACTGCTGATCTTTTTCCCTGTTCGCCGTTCTGTTGGTCGCGAGCATTCTGCGTGGCGACGCGGGCAAAGGATACGTTCGGACAGGTGCTCGCTCGGCATCATCTTCTTGTCGTCGGACAGGCACTCGCCAATCTCGCCATGGTCGCGGGACTGCTCCCCGTCGGGGTGTGCTGCTGCCGTTCATCAGCTACGGCGGTTCGTCGCTGATCGTGACGATGGCGGGGATGGGGATGCTGCTCGGCATCGCGGACCGCAGCAAGGATGCACCGCCCGTGAAAACAAAAGAAGCATGAGCCGCCGGAGATACGGCGAGCAGGATGCACGTGGTGCAGTGAGGGCAAAACACCCCGCATCGAGGTAGAGTGCAGAAGCAAAGCTGTTGCGTGAACGATTTTCGCGCGAGCAGCTTTTTCCATAAAATACACATTTTCTGTTTT
>BNJU01002145.1_pt1 | contig 21303 bp, 20 predicted proteins | sample 8539281 | NCBI WGS metagenome assembly BNJU01 (sample SAMD00202456, study PRJDB9452) | human saliva metagenome | isolation source: human saliva | place: Japan
GCAACATATCAACCAACTATAATATGAGCGTACATGATCGAAAGTCTATGCGCTTTATTTTTTCTAGAAAATGATAGCCAACAACATTGCAAAATACAATTTTTCAGTTACCTTTGGAATAGACACTAAAAACAGAATAAAATATCAACCTCAAATACCTTTTTATAAAGATGAAAAATAAAAATACTTTTAAGAGTTTTTACTGGCTTTATTTGACCACTTTTTGATTTCAGCTTGTTTTATGCGTTTTCATGCCTGATATTGTAGGAGATACCAAGATGCAGTTCAATAAAACAGATTTTACTTTCAGTGCACAAGGAGGTAAAGACGTTTTATTTGATAAAGAAAAGTTCACTAGGAATATACCATTTGCAGCTGAGTAGAAACGCAATACCAACAAAACTGTGCTCGATCTCGGTATTAGAAGCCGTCCAACCGAAATTGTTTTGAATGGAAAAAGATATGCAAAATTGCCTCATAGAATGGTGCAGTGGTGAAAGTAGACTTGATTGGTGTGAGATAGAGGCGAAAAGATTTGCAAAACAATAAACCGCTTGTTTATGAAAATTGAGGTTGAGGCTCCCACACACAACAATATATTCTTAAAGCAGATGTGATGGGTGAGGCAGGACCAAAAACATTACCATTCAATAACGAAATTATCAGCTAAAAAGATAGGCGAAACATCTCCATAAAGGTGTTTCGCTATGTTCTTTTTCTATCTTCCCAAAAGCAGGTGTTTTTAGGGCGCAAACTCATTGCTTTTAGGTGTAAAAACAATGTTTTAAAGCACCAATATCAATGCAATTGCAGACAAAGCAAAACCACTTGAGTCAAGAAGATAGCAACTTGAAAGAATACTTTTATTTCCCAACGAATAAACAAAAAGGTGTATAGAAAGCAATAGAGTGCAGAATAACGTCTATTAGTAACTTTGCAGATAAAGAAATAAGGAACTAAACACAACTCTTTGTTGCAACACACATAATTATTGAATGAATTTCAGTGAAGTAATAGGACAAGACGACGTAAAATCAAAGCTGTTAACGCTTATAGAATCGAGGAAAAATGCCTCATCTCTGCTTCTTCATGGAGCACTAGTGATGCGGAAAGATGGTCGTTGTGCCGGTTTTGCATCGCATTTGCTAGCGAGAACGATGCCAATAATCCCAAAGCAGCGAGCGTTAAGGCTATGCTTGATCGCTGGGAACACCCCGATTTGCATTTTAGTTATCCTGTTATTCGTCCCACTGGCACCACTGCCGATCATAAAATGATTAGTGACGACTTCAAAAAGAGTGGCACGTGTTGCTCAAAAAGGTCCATATTGACATGGACGCATGGCTTGAGCAGATGAACGCAGCCAATCAACAAGCTCATTATCTTTGCTTCTGAGAGCGACAAATCCCAAGAGCTCAATTTAAAAGTCGAGTTTGGGTGGCTACAAAGGTGTCATCATCTGCCGTCCCGAGCGCATGAATGTTGAATGCTAACAAACTACTGAAATTATTATGAAGAAACCTCCACATCAAAACCATATCTATTATGGTGAGGAAGCACTGAACGTCTTTTAGAAACCGTCGAAGTAGAACGCAAATGATTCAGGTGAAGCGCATAGATGCAGCTCGTTTTAGAACGTGCTTTGGTGGAGAAAAGGGCTTTAGATGGCGACACCGCACGTCGTGTTGCACAGATTGCCAATGGCAGTTGGTTAGATGCTATCAGAACGTTGAACGCAGATAGCGAGGCAAAACAATTCTTTAACGACTTCGTGGGCGTTATGCGTGCTTCGGTATCGACGTGACATTCGTGAGATGAAAGCATGGAGCGAACGTGTTGTTACCATGGAAGAGAAAAAGCAAAAACGTGTGCTTTTGTATTTTCATAGAATGTTCGAGAGAATTTTATGTATAACTTTAAAACAAGATTCATTGATTCATTTCACTCAAGATGAAGCAGCAATTCGCACAAAAATTTGGCCCTTCATCAACGAAAAAGAAAGTATTGTTGAACCTATGAACTTGTTGAACTAAATATAAGAGACCTTTCACAGAATGCCAATCCCAAGATTGTTTTCTTCGATTTTACACCTGTAACGATGCTTTCTATGAGTAAAGTGATCAAACTAAAAATAAAGCAGACAGAAAGAATGAATTATAAAGATATGAAGTTTTATATGTTAGACGGAGGTAACCGTGGCATTTGTGGCAAAGGTTGTGGCAGACAAAACAAACAACTCAATGCTTACGACTGGCTGTGCAGGCACTCCCAGTAACATAGAAAGTACTGATTTGAGTTGAAGTTCAATTTAAAAATACACGAAAAGGTTATCATCAATGTTAATAATCTCGACCTAAGGGTGATGTCGTTGCTGTTGAATCGAATCCAGGCTCACGATATAGGCGTAGTTTCATTGACAGGACGCCTTGTTGAGTGGCAAATGAAACGTGCAAAACCTCAAACCCAACGAAGAAATTCGCCGTGTTTATCGTCTTGCTAAAACAAGTGGATATCGAGAAAATAGTGAGGAGGCAAAGAGCCGAGAACAGCAGACAATGATTAAGAGTAGACAAATAGCTAAAGACTTAGGGCTTAGCATGAAGATTGGTAGACGTTGAGTATCAAGGCGACGGAAACAAGGCTGACTTTTCTACTATATTGCCGACGAACGTGTGGATTTCGCCAACTGATTAAGGTGCTTTTGCCGATGCTTTTCATGTGAGAATAGAGATGAAGCAGATTGGCAAGACAAGAAGCTGGACGCATTAGCGGTACTGGTCCTTGCGGAAGAGAATTGTAAGTTGCGCGTGGATGAAGAACTTTTGTTTTGTAAGGCACCAATGCTGCACGCTATCAAGATATTTCTCGAACCCACAAAAAGCTGGCTGGAATGTGTGACGTTTAAATGTTGCTTGAACTATGAGGTAGATAACTATATAGATCGGGCAACGACTTCCAAGTAGAGAGGTTTCTCTATCAACATTAGAGGCAGAATACTTCTTCTTTAAGATGGATATTTTAGCAGTTTGGTTACTTTATTCTACCGATAGAAATATGGCTGCCAACCTTGAAACAATAACTGCTGAGCGTGCACGACGTATTATTGAAATGAATAAACGGGTGAAAAGCCTGAAACTTTAACGGGAACGAAGGAAAGAGCAACCCGAACGTCCTAAAGACTTATTAGCTGACGCAGATATTAGTAGATTTGACAAGCGAAAGGTCGTGGAAACAAGGGTATATAACGGAAAGCCACGCAACAACCAACGTAACGGCCAAAGGAACGAGGTCGGTGACAAGGTAACAGAAATGGTGGCAGAGGACAAATCGCCGAAAATAGTGCGCCACAACATTCTAATGAGAATGTAAAAACAATACCCACGCAGTGAACAAACCAACAAAACAACAATAAATTGTAGTTTCTGTATGTATGCCTCTTGCAACGATATTGACATTCTGCATGTCGCAAAAGAAAATGTTGTTTATCATCATTATCAACATACTTCAATTGCGGGTGAGCGAAACGACACTATTTCGTATGCTATTCCTCGCATAAAAACAAGCGGACTCTATTCTATTGGAGTGGGGTTGCAGCATCACAAGCGATTATCCTTCACGGGATTTGAGCTTTTAGTTGTTGAACGGAAAATATATCCTTCGAAAGACATCAGAGTAGACACTTTTGAATTGTGCGATAATGGATTCGAAAGGAAATGCTGAGGCAAGGGTGAGCTACTCATCAATACGACTTCCCTTTGTCTACTCTTCGCCTAAAAGGAGTGATTCTTTGGCGCTTGTTGTGTCATGTCATGAAGAGAGAGATTCTTCCGAATTCAGATGTAGGTATTATGCTAAGAACGAACTGTTTTCGAGAAGCATCTATTCGCAAGAAGATGAATAGAAGCAGTGAATCCCACAAAGAAGAACCTCCATAGCTGAAAGAAAGGCAACGGAATACCAATAACTGGCAACAAACCTAATACCATTCTCCATATCAACGAAAAACGTGAAAGAGGAAGATACTAAGAATGCAATAGCTGATATTCTTCCAAATTTAAAGGTCTGTCGTTCTGCAAGATGGAATGAGACGCAGGATCAATGCCAAGAATAATAAGAGCACACCTGCCGACCCTAAGAAGCCTTCTTTCACCAACGGTAGAAAATGAAGTTTGGTGTTCATGTTCAGAACGAACTTTAGCTTTGTTTTGTGCCGTTTAAGAATCCTTTTTCCCTTTAAAACCTCCACTGCCAATAGCTATCTCACTTTGTGAACATTATAGCCTGCGCCCGACAAGTCTTCGTCTAATCCAAGCAAAACGTTGATTCGAACTTTGATGAGGCTCCATTACGTTATTCAAAACATAGTCTGCTGAATAGAAAAAGCAATAGAACCGATAGAGAATAGCGCAATATAAAAGATAATTATGTATGCGAGTGTGCAGCCAATTATAAAATGAAATAAAGAATGAGCAACACACTTAAAATAATCTGATACGATAACAATATTAAATGGAATAACGAACTTTGCAAAGAGGAAAGCAAGGACTGTTGTTCCTATAGTCAATCTGCAGTTGTCGAACCATTTGTTTTCTTGCACAAAACATGAATCATGCCTATTGAAGAGAGTTGAAAGTCAAGTATACGATGACTTTTCCAACCAGTGGGGGTTTCACCCAGCATAACAGCTTCGTATTCTATACCCACAACGAAAGTGAAAACCACCACGCAACTCCAGTGAAAAGCACCTACACGGCATTCCTCACGATAGAACATCAAAAAGAATGAGAAATAAACCAGTGCAGAACCTGTTTCTTGCCCGTCAATAAAGATCATGGGCAACACAACGATACAGTATAGATGGCAAAATCGCTGCATTTGTGTGCATGTAAAGTGCTATCTTCCATAAACTTGCAAACTGCTAATGCCGTGGCAAACTCAAATCAGCGGGTTGCAGTCGCAATGGTCCCATAACAATCCACGAACGGGAGCCTTTAATCTCGTGAGGATTTAGAGATAGTGGCAAGAGAAGCAATAGAGTAGGCCGTAAATAACGTATGCAAAGGTGTCATAAAAAGCGGGTCGTCCACTCAAGAAGAACGAAACCAAAGGCATACTGACGTCTCGTATCCAAAAACACGTTTGCATGCCTGAACGAGAGCTTAAACGCTGAGTATTTCGGTGAGAGCACTTGCACCGCATCACGCTTAGCCATCCGAAAGGCAGTGATATATATAGCTATTGTCCACCAGTCTAAGGGCTAAGAATGCTCGTTGACCTCTTTTTCACCAGTCACCTGAAACCATACGCTATTCTGCGTCGTTGGAAGTCTGCGCATTCTCTCAGAGTTGAGATAACCTCCTTTAATATATTGTCCATCATTAAAGGTCAATAGGGTGCACACCATAATCATCTCCAAACCACCGTTTTCTAGATACACTGTAATGGCAAATCTTGACGTCCATAGGCGCAAAGTCTATAAACACAGAGTGGTCGCCCTTTATTCTCGTAGTACCAGTCTACCGCACACGTGCTAGCTCTCGATTGGCAGATCTACATGTTCCTTGATAACGAAGAATGCGCATACTCAGCCACAATCATCAGAACGACGATTTGCTTTTGGTGTAATGCTTTGCTATAAGTGTATACGAGTGGCTCTCCCTTTACTTTCTTCACCACATGGGCACGTATATCCCCTAGGGTTCCACGATTGGCAATTCCCAGCTGTGCTAAGGTTTACCTCTCCTTGTCCAATAGATATAGAAATGACTGTTAATCCATTCCAAGAACCTTTGTAAGCTGTATATCATTAGTATCAATCCACGCCCAGCAAATCGATTCTAATTTATATCCAAACCCATACTAACCATATAATCCGCCATGATTCATAGCGTTATCGCTGCATACTTGGCTCTTATTGCCTCATCACGAGCAAGTCCCCAGCATAGGCACATGATGTGCTTGGCTTCGGTTACAGCCAAAGGCGATGAGTGTGCGTAGACAAACCCAACGAAGTCCTTTATATAAAAGCGTGATGACAGCTAGCATGAGCTGGAGGAGGATTCCTTCAAGCGAAATAGCATTGAGAGCTTGGGATGTTTTGAAAGGTCGAAGCCCGGCGGGATATTGACCCATACTGCTGTTTAGAAGCGGTTCATCGCTCGAGATAAAGCGAGTTGTTCTTACCACGTTGCTTTGCCCACCATTAGTCGGGATCGGCATGTTGGTGAAGACACCATACAGGACTTCACCAGCTGAAGGCTCAATAGCGACGATGCTTCCAATCTTTCCTTCCATTAATCTTTCACCCCAAAGCCCGAAGCTGAAGGTCTATACTAGGGTCAAACTTTACCTGCAACGGGTTTCATAGATCGAGCTCGTGTGTGATAACCACCCCTGAATTGGCCGTGAGCATCACCACAGGATTTGACCTTTCTCCACGTAGCTGGTTTCATAAGAACGCCCACACCCAAGCTTTGCCTGTAGTCACTCTGGTTGATAATAATCGTCTGATCTCGATATCACTGGAGACGCTTGCCCATCTCCCAGCACATGAGCTGCGTAAAGGGTATTGATAAAGGCGTGCACTTCATGAATGTAGATCCCAGAATCCAAACATACGCCTCTGAATACACTAAACTCTGTCTGAGATCTGACTCATAAACAATTGCTGCAAACAGAGAGTAACCAGGATTTTCGAGCTGATCTTTTATGTCCTCATACGTTTGATGTAGGAACTCTTTGTACATACCAATGTATTGCACAAACCCGTAGTATCGAGCCTTCCCGCTTTTTCATTCATCACAACCATGAATGTCGTAGGATGGCTTGGGATGTAAACAAGAAGTTTCCAGAGCGGTCGATATCACGCCACGAGAAGGAAACTCAACTTTAGAATGCATTACTGTCGGCATTTTTCTCATAATCGTCGCTTAATAATCAAAGTGAAGAGCCTTACTGATGTAAATTATAAACAATTCCCATCGCAATTCCACCCATGATAAAACGTCTCGAGATTATAATCAACATTGCTCTTCTTATGTTTTCACTGCAAGAATAAGTATCAATGTTAGCGTGTACCGACGGATGCACTCGAGCCATCGCATCCAATTAAAGAAGCTAAAGGTCTCTAATGTGAAGAGTAGACGAAAATGAGTATATGTATGCAAAATAGATGAAACCGGCAAACCCTGAAGGTTCTGAGAGTAGGGCTTTTAAGTCCTCGGACCTCACGATTCATAAACAATAAAGCGCCAGGATATGGCTGTATAAGAGCAATGAAAGTCATGATGCAGCCGCCACTCTGAGTGTCATGTCCACGATCAAACCTGTTATGAAAGCAGCAGTTAAAAAGCCATTTTGGAATATTACGACGTGATTCCAATCACCATATATATATATAATAAAGGTGTAGCGCATTGAAATAAATGAATATGATTACACCAATACTTGCAGTAAAGAAGTAATAGTACATACCATAAAATACTTTTAAGTGTTTTCGAAGTCATTATTTCTTTCTTTCCCTTTGTGCTGCGTTTGCTCAGATATTTTCAATCCATTAGAAACCAACAGAAGAAAGAATATCTTCTTTGCTATAGCCTCAAATGCTATCTTATTTTATTTTTATTCTGGTATCTTGAATGGTCCCTAGCAGCTCATCAGTTCAATTGCCTTGCATTGGGGGCATTGTTAAATGATGAATCACATCACGAAGCGTACTGAAATTGGTTTGCTAATTACCTGTTAGCGATATGATGTCGTCTGGCTGGAGTTGTAAACGCAGTTACTTTACCAACAGTTAGTGCCCTGTGAATATTAAGAATATCCACTTTGTAACGATTTCGTTGTTTGAGTCGATCATGACGTAGATATCATCTAAAAGGCAAAATCACTTGCTCCTTGTTCCAAATGTAGTATCCCAAATAGCCTATTCTTAAAGTGTACAGCTAATGTTTGATTTCGAGTTAAGCACCGATAACACGATAGAATAGTGTTCCGAAAACCACGTAAATGATGCCCACAACACCCAAACCTACTCACTACTCCCATGTGAGGAGTACCATCAGCTCGTCCTTTTGTTGAGAGTATAAGGTTATCGCTTTATTTACCGAGTTGGCAACGACCTTTGCGGTATGATTTGAAAACCATTGAACAACTCTTTGTTATCGACTATGATGTTAGAGCCATCCTCTAGTCAGTTAAGAATGCGCTGGTCGAGCATCGCTTTATTTGTCGTTCAAGCTCAATATTGCAACTTAGTTGTTGATCTCACATCTATCAAGCGAGAAATACTTCTCCATGCTGCGCTCAACTCGTACACTCTTCCAGCGACAGAGTTGGCAGATGAACCAAACATCACCTGATAGCTGTTGTATTGAAATAAAAAGTGCGATACTGATGATTTTCTAAGACAACAAAACAAACCAATGATTATATTTAGATAGAAACTCTAAAAGGTTTCTCATAGGCTTTGTTCTTAACGCATCAAGAATGAGTAGCGATCAACATTCTTCAATGCACGTCTGCACTTTAGCCACACTGTGAAGTGGATCTTCTGCAATATGGAATGGAATGTTAATCTCATCTTGTAAACGTTTGTCTAAACCACGAAGTAAAGCGACCACCACCACTTAGGTAGATACCATTCTACGATGTCAGCATATAGGCTCAGGAGGAGGTTTTCCAACGCACTTGCACCGCATTCAATCTTTGCCACTGTTTTATCTAAGCAATGCGCACTCTTGATAGCAAAACAGAAACCTCCATTGCAGAGCTGTGACACGATTAGGACCATGTACGATGTAATCTTCAGGTGCTTCTGTCGCCTAAGCCGGTAAAGAGCAGAACCCACAGTATCTTAATTCGCTCTGCCATTCTTTTCACTTACACGCACATTGTGTTGTCTACCATGTATTCTTGAATATCTGCTGTACGGTCATTCCTGCACTCGGATCGAGTTGTTGCCCGCACTACCGCCTAAAAGAGATAACAGCAATCTCGGTACTACCACCACCAATGTCAACAATCATGTTGCCTTCTGGTGCCTCTACGTCGATACCGATACCTATTGCAGGGCAGCCATTGGTCTGAAGATAAGATAAACATCACGTCCATCTGCATGTTCTGCAGAGTCTCTAACGGCACGAAGTTCCACCTCAGTAGAGCCTGAGGGGAACTAACAACTCATTCTAGAGAAGGAGAATAATCTCATCACCGTGAACCATTTAATAGTATCATCATTTGCTCGCAAGCAGTGAAGTCGGCACTAACTCCATCACGAAGAGACGTGCATTGTGCGGATGTTGTCAGTGTCTTTCATACGCGAGCTTTAGCTTTCACCCACAAAGCTATCATCTTGTTGTTTGTTCTGTCAAGTAACAACCGAAGGTTCGTTCTACAACCATCTTATCATCGCTGATGATAATGGTGTTAGCTGTACCTAAGTCCATTGCAAATTTCTTGGATAAATGAAAAATCCCATATTCTATTTCTTTTAACTTGTTGTTTATCGGTTTGTGCTTCATGTGTGATTAGAAAGGCAATCAAACCTCAATAACAGTTCTTTGATATTCTATTTTTGTGAAGAAAACCAGCCATGTATTGCTGTGTCGTAATGACTACTAACACTGAAAAGCACGTGTGCAAAACATTTGGCGTTAGTGCAGTGTGGTTTGAGCACCAGCCCTCTTTCAAGATATCGAGTAGTATGTATTCTTTCTTTACTTGAATAATCAACCACATCATTAAAGTTTTAGCTGCAGCACGAATGAGAGAGATACCTCCGATATCAATCTTTCGATGATATCTGACTGAAGATGCGCCACTTTTCGACAGTCTTTTCAAATGGATGAAAGGTCTACCACTACAAGGTCGATAGCAGGTATCTTTCGTATTCGATCATACTTTTTGTCGCCCTCATGTTCACGACGTGAGCAATATTCCGCCGAATATTTTTAGGGTGAAGAGTTTTAACACGACCTCCTAATATTGAAGGATATGAGGTTACACTTTCACCTTTGGCATTCGTAGCCTAACGATTCGATAAAATTGTTGAGTACCTCCTGTATGATAAAAACTTAACTCCTTGAGCGTGCAATGTAGCAAGCAACTCGTCTAAACCATCTTTTGTGAAAAACCGATATCAATGCGGTTTTTAATTTGTTTTGTTTCGGGCATTGTTATTATTAATTATGTGATTAATGCTGCAAAGGTATAAAAATAAGCAGAAAATGCCCCTCCTTTTCGTGTGTTTTATATTTTATGCCTTAAATGATACTTTTCAATCTGTTAAAGGTGAAATTTTTCAATTTAACTCTTTTCTTTCGTGATTGTTGCCTCTTTAATGTCGTGTTGTGGGTATGTGCAATTTTATTGTTTTTAGGGGTTGTTTTACATTGCTTTTACCTCAAAATTCAATTATTTTTATTACCTTGCAGCGCTTTAAATCTGAAAAGCGTTGACTATCAACGATGGAGTAGTGTGAAAGGGCAGAAGAAGATTTGTATATAAAACAGATTGCAAAGAGAAGTTAGGTATGAAGAAAATTTGGATAACAATGATAGGGCTGTATATGGCGTCATGTGGGAGCAGTCGTCTGGAAATGACCCTATTCCTACGCCCCCCAAATCCCACCAATGAAGATATGGAAAAGGGACAGATAACGACCTTGTTAGTTATTTTAATCTCGATAAAACAAAATATGTTTATCAGGCAATTGAATCATCAACAGCGCAAACAAGTGCAGACTGCTACACGCAAAGACCATCGAAGTGCTTTTCAACCTCTATTCAAGAACGCAACGATAGCGAAGGAACTAAAAGTTTTAGTATCGGGAAAGTTCAAAACAAAACCATTTTCGCACATCACTTATGCGTCGCAAAGAAACCATCAGATTAGCGATATGTCGCACCGCCTTCTGTTCAATGGAAAGCAGGGTTGATTATCAAACTCAATTCATTTCGATACACTTTATCGTTTTAAAGAAAACGAAAAAGTGCACAGCCGAATACCTTTCACAATTTGTAGACTTCCATAGTTTTAGACAAAACTCACAAATGTTTATAAGGCACTGCCGACGATCTTGCAAAATTGCAAGATAAGCAACTTGAGTTTAAGAGTAGAAGTACTGGTGCACTTACATTTGTGGTTACTACACGAAATAAAGGCTATGTTGGTTCTGAGTCTATGCTCAACCCACTTTTATCTTTCGATAAAATCGCTTATTATGCATCGAAGCTGCAGTGAAAAGAGTAGCTGCAGAGTTATATGCGTGGCGTTTACGAAAATGCAGCTGTGTTCTATGCTGGTTTCTTTTGATTAAGATAGCGATGCGTTGCTCTCTATCCTTAAATCAGTAAACAAAAGCGATTCTCAAAACACACTTTCTGCAACCATCAGACTGCAAGATAGGGAAAGTGCAGTAATGAGAATGTTTTAGCAGAGTTTACCAGAGTTGAAAGGTTTTAAACCATTGAGTGCTTGCAACAGAGTTGGGCTATCTACCACATGCGGACTTGGTGTGTACATGAAAACGCTTTCGCCTTCAGCTGATGGTGACTTACTTTACAAAGGAAGGCCTTCCAATTCAAAACTGATTAAAAATGTGCATTTTAGCTTGAAAAAGTCTTATGGTTATTAGGATCTTGAAAGAGAAGAGGTGCGTATGAGCGCTGGAAACTATATCGTGTCAGTGAAAGCAGCATCTAATAGAGGTTCAGACCTTGATGCTTACTTTCAGATCCACGCTTTTGAGGTGAGTAGAAGCAAAGAAAGAAGGTATATGGTTGAATCTTAAAGCGAAATTATTACAAGTAAATGAGGTGGCGTTTAGTGTATGTGTGCCATTAAGAATACATCTTATTGATAGTAACCAAATAAAAATACTTTTGGTTTTCTGTTTGAACTTTTATTCATTGTTGTTTTGAGAAAAAATCAATCAATAAGAATAATTCAAAACAATAGAGAACTAAAGATTATTTTCTTCTGATCAGAACAACTGCACTTTGTATAAAGAAATCGTATTGTTTTGTAGAGTTTGATTTGGTAACTACTTACATATAGCGGCGTTTCAATACGCGATTATTGCTTTTCAAAAGCATAGCTTTTACGTGTAATGTCAATGCTTTTGCGCTCTAAAACATAGCTTTTGCCGAGCAGTTGCGGGTGTGCTTAAATGCAAGAGGAATGAATCAAGCAGAAAAATAATAAAGTATTTGTGAGATTAAAAACAATGTATTACCTTTGCAACGCTTTTAACGGCAATGGCGGATAGCTCAGCTGGTTAGAGCGCATGATTCATAATCATGCGAGGTCACCGGTTCATCCCGGTTCCCGCACAACGCAAACACAAAACGCTAAGATTTATTTCTTAGGCATGCTTTTCTTTTATATCCATTTTTTAGCATCTTACCCTCGCTTGAGTGTACTTAGTCGTTTTTATAAAGTAGTGCTCTCTAATTTTATTTTTGTTGCCCTTGAAAAATAATTCATTCTAATCGGATAACACAAAGTAAAAGCCAAAACAGATGTCTAACTTTAGTTGCGAATTGATAAGTTGGATTTGTTTATTGCAATGTTTGTGGAGTGGAGAATAATTGTAGGCAGATTTAACAACTTAAAAACAAGATGGAACCATGAAAAATTTTAAATTAGTTGCCTTTTACTTTTATGGCGTTTGTTGCATGCTTTTTATCAGCATGCGATGCACTAGACTTTTAAAGAAAAACTTTCTGTGAATAAAGATGTGATAGACTTTGTGAACTGAAGGTGGATAGATGCCTCACTTGCACAGTAATGAATTGATGTTGCACATAAGAGTTATTGAGCGTGCAACAAATAGGCAGGTGATAGATACTAGCTTTGGTAGAGGACGGAAGATAAAGGAGCTTGTTAGAGATGGAAAAACATTCTGTAAAGCATCTTACACACACATGTGTATGTTTCGAAAATGGTGCTCGATTGGTGTACTGACAGGAAAGAATGCCCAAAAATGAGCTAGTCCTATGGGCTACCATTGAAATGGCAAGCCTAATCCGCGAAAATATATCATCTGAATTAGGGTTTAGCTGATAGAAAAGCCTTATTTTCGTAAGTATAAAATAAAAGGAAGAAGGTTCGCCTTACTGATGATATGAACAGAAAAGATTGTCTTTGCGTGTGAAATATGCAACAGCGGGCAATTTTTCTTAGATATGTTGTCTTCTTCTGCCTGCATAAATGTTGTTTGCGATGCACTTCAATATCGATGAACATAAAACTTAGGGTGTGTGAAGTGAAAAGATAAGCACGGAGAATCTCGTATGCTAAATTTGTGACTATTATGAGGCTTTTGAATAAAGCAATAGGTAAGTGTAATGTTTAGAATAAAGAAACTAGATATATTTATTAGTCACACGTTTGGAATGCTTTGTATTGGTACGATTCTTTGTTTGTCGGTTGTGCATGATTGATGCACCTGGCTTGGCGTTATACTGACGATTTGTTAGGAAAGGGCCTTTACCAGGTGACGCGTCGCAGTGTCTTTTGCATGATTGATGCTCGTTCATTGCGTTGCTCTGGCATGTCGTTATCATCGCGCTTATTACCTATGGAAACTTAGGTGAAAGCGAGTGAGCTAACAGCTATTAAGGCAGCGGCATATCAGCTCATGCACTCGCTTTAGAGGTCTTATCGTCATTACAATCGCGATTGCTGCCTCATTTATTTCCAAAACAATATCGGATCCTACGTACACCTTTGTGCTCAGCTCTCGGCTGATATTGTCGATGAGATAGGTCTGACCCAAATACCTGTGGGTCGTGTTCTGATGGTATTCCAACAGCACATATCGTGAGCAAAAGAAAGATAATGAAACCGGAAAGCTATATGGAATCATGATTTGTCGCATGACGGGAAGTTATGAAGACCAGCTTCATTATCTTTAGCCGACTCGGTGTATGCAGTTTGATCTACGCCGACAGAAAACACGCTTCTTTTGTCGCTTTGGGCGGTGAGTGGTTCTGCGAATATGCACTCGCAAGGTTCACAAATACAGCGGCGGTGCCTTATCGTCCGTGAAACTTTGTGTGACAAAAGATCATTCCTCGCGCGATGATGGAGTTTAACGACCGACGCTTCTTTGTTAAGTGGAAGTGCAAAAGAGCAAGAGTATGGGTGCTATTTGGCATTCGTTAGACTCGTTGAACCACCATTATGACGGCGTAGAGATGTAGACTTTAAAGAAAGAATCCTGTCGTATTTATACAACTGCTGTGAAAGTAAAACGAGGCCGAGCGACTCGTTGCGATTAGTAAAACCGTTGCATCGTCACAGACATCTCGACGCCTGAAACAGATTATAGTAAATTGTCGAGCGCACAGAAACAACAAGCTGTGGCGCAACTACAACATACGCTTGAGACAGTAGTGGTTAGACTATCATAGTATGCTAACTTGTTGACGATGGCGATGTGGCGATACGTTTCCACTGGATAGAGGCTTATAACGAAAATAACATTGGCACTATCTTGCTGCTCTATCTTTATTGGTGTCTCGTCAGAGCCATTGACCGAAAAGGAGGCTTAGGTATTCCGATCATTGTGTCGGTGTTGCGTTCGTACATTACTACATATTGAGATAACTCGGGCCATCGTGTGGCCGTGAAGGTGCATGGCAATATGGTTTGGACGTTGCACTGATGGTATTGACGCCTATTGCAGTCGTGTATTCTACAGCCAACGACTCAGTGAGTCTAATAGCTTGGATGCCTATCGAGTTCTTTACAAAGCACAGTGGGTTTTGCGCCTAAAACGCCACCTTGCTTTGAAAGAAGTGGTGATTTATCCACTCACTAGCGAAGAATCTAAAGAGAAACTAAGATATTTAGACGGTTTTGTTTGACGACTATTTGAAAAGAAAAGAAATTGCTCCGTGTTCGCCCAACTCGTATTAAAGCGTTCTTTAAATGCCAGACGACTTCACGAGATTGAACGACTGGTGGAGTGCAGACCCAATTGGAAGAGGTCGCACCAGGCTAGCAAATACCCGCAGTTCGAGAATAATCGCTTCTAAACCAGCTTCCACATTGTCGGCGCATGGCTCACACATCGCCCTTTTGATGCGAGTGAGATACAACGCTGTTGGCAGCTATTTGTTTCTCTTGGAATTATTCTTTATATATCAGAATGCTGGCGATTTAGGTTGCGATTGGCAGAAACGACATCAAGCAGTGATAGTGACAAACAAGCTAATTGTAGACGAAAATAGATAATATTCAGCAAAAATAAAGGCAGTAAAGGAACATCATTATAATATGGAAAAAGAAGAATTTAAGATAGCAGTATAGAAGAAAGCCATAAAGACTTTAAAGAAGGAAAGTTTGTTATTGTGGTGGATGATGAGCCGTGAAAATGAAGGTGACTTGATTATTGTGCTGCAAGTGATAACACCTGAGTGGGCTGTATGCGTTGAAAAACGCAAGAGGATTGCTTTGTGTGCCCATTACTATGGAACGTTGCAAAAGAACTCGATCTTCTCGCTGGCGAGTATGTACGTGATAATAACTTCGATGCTTGGAACTACCGTTTACTGTTACTGCAGATAAGTTAGAGCTGCTCAGGTGTACAGGTGTCGGCAAGCAACAGGCAGCAGCAATTAAAGCTGGTGAATCTCACTCGCTCTCCAGAAACATTCGGACGTCACGGTCACATCAATCCTTTATATGCTCAAGAAAATGGCGTTTTGCGGCGAAGTGGACACACTGCCGCGCGTCACGACCTATATGTGTGCTGGTTTTGTATCCTGCTGGAGCGCTAATGGTAAACTGCATGAGCGAAGATGGTAGCATGGCAAGAATGCCTGACTTTGGTTAAAGATGGCACAAAGAATATGGGAACTGAAAATCAGCTACCATTAGCACCCGGTTGCTTATCGCTTGGAAGGAAGAATCGGCTATTGAAGCGCGTAAAAGCGATATGCCACCAGCGTCGCCTTCAGAGCACTTTAGTATCATTCCTTTCCGCCAAAAATAAACGTGGAGCATCTTGCTTTGTGAAAGGTAGAATGGAAAGAAGATGAACCTGTGGTTCGTGTGCATTCATGCATATTATACTGGCGACATCTTGGCAGTCATGCGTATGGGATTGTGGCGTTTCTTCATACAGACAGCACGTACCAAATAGAATTGAGAGAAAGAAAGAGCACAGGTGATGATTGGCCTTATCCAACAAGAGGTAGAGGTATAGGCTCAATGAACAAGATGGCGGCTTATAAACTACAAGAAGAAGGAATGGATACTTGAGGGCTAACGTTCACTTAGGAGTTCAAACCCGACGAAAGAGAGTTATAGCTGTGGTGCGCACAAGTTGCGTCACTTTAGGAATACATAAAATGCAGCTTGATAACCAAGCTAATCCTACCAAACGAGAGTTGGTTTGAGCCTGGACTTGAAAGTTACGTAGAGAATGTGCCAATTGAATTGCTCCAACCAAATACGACTACAGTAGGTTTGAAGACCAAAAAGACCGTGGGTCACGACTCTTTCATTAGAATAAGAGAAAAGGGCCATACGACCTCGTCTTATATCAATGCTGCCTGATATATATACAGATGAAGATGTGCTTCTTTATCATGTCAGAAGATATACGTGTCGCTTTAGAGAACGTATCTTGCAAATTGCGTATGTTATGTCTAGACTTAAAAAGCTACCTTTTATCTTAAACTAACAAATTTTATTATTTATTACTTTTGCGGTATATTAATTTATAATCTTTAAATAATGACACAAATTATCAAGATTGTTTAAAAAGACTGTCTCCTTCAGCAACGTCGCCATGTCTCAAAAGAGTAATGAAATGAAAAGCTAATATGTAGCATTGATGTCATTAATGTAGTGCATTGGCGAACCTGATTATAATACCCTGAATCATATTAAAGCAGAGCAAAAGAAAGCGATGAGACGATAACCTCTCTTAGGCTCTCCTGTTCACTTAGCATGTGAGATCTTCGTAAAGCCAATTGCTGAAAGCCAAGAACGAAAATCATTTACGAACATATGGCGTTACTGAAATTTCTGTATCAAGCGGCAAAACACTGTGTGTGGTCATGGCAGTTCTTGCACTAGGTGAACCCAGGTGAAGAGGGTGATTATTCCTGCTCCATATTGGGTGAGCTATCCTGAAATGGTTGAGATTGCAGGCGGAAAAGTCGGTGTATGTTGATACTCGATCTTTCAACAAACTTCAAAACTCACTCCAGAACAATTAGAAAATGCTATTACTCGAGAAAATACATGCATGCTGATATTGTGTTCTCCAAGTAATCCTACAGGTGTCTGTTTATTCTAAAGAGGAACTCGAAGCTGGTATGGCACAGATGATTAAGACACATGAAAACCTCTATGTGTAGTGTCTGATGAGATCTGAACACGTAGCAGTAATATATGAGCAATCACGAATCAATTGCGCAGTTCGATGATGAGAGAACGCACTAGTGTGTACACTGAAATCAGCTTTATGCACGACTGGTTGAGAGGTGGTTTCTTGGCTGCTCCTGGATGGATTGCACGCATGTACAAGCTATGGCGACAATATACAGCGGTCCTCGCTCTGTAAGTCAAAAGGCATGCAGGGCTGCTTACACTGAGTCAACAATGCGTAGAAGATATGCGCCTTGGTTTTCGAACGCAGACGAAATCGAGTGTAAAGCTGCAAAAGATATTCCGAGTAGAAGTAGATGTTCCTGGGGGCGCATTCTATCTCTTCCCAGTGTTCTTCATTCTTTGGAAAGAAATATGGCAAATATAACTCTAACTCGACCGACTTAGCTGTAGCACTTGAAAAGGGACGTGTGGCAACAGTGAGCGGAATACCTTTGGAGCTCCTGATTATTTCAGAATGAGCTACGCAACAGATGATAAAACAATAACCAAGCTCTTAATAGGAATAAAGGTGGCTTTGGCTAGCTACAATAGTAAAATAGAAAACGGTGGCAAAAAGAAGAAAAGAACGGAGAAATATATCGTAATGCCGTTAAAACTTCTTAATGACCGCTGTGTTTCTGCATAAATAATTATCTTTACGTTATTCTTTTGACGGACTAAGTTTGATTAATATCAATAAAACATCTGTGTGAAAAAATATAAATGACGAATAATAACAATTAAAATTGTGTAACTTCAGTAACTCAAAATTGGCAACAACAAAACAACGTAATAGAAATCTGAACAAGGAATCAGGCGATTCTGGGTGATCGTTGTATGTTTCATTGTGCAGTAATAACATTTTCAAGTTGTGGGTAGCAGACAACTTCGTTAATAACGTCCTGCAGCAGCAGTAAAAGAGTGACATCCTGGGTTTGATGTACAAAGATTGGATTTATCGTGCCTATCATCCAAGGTTTATTGCTTACTGTATTAGCTCTCTGTTGAGCGTTGGTTGGCTCTTAACACAGCATTTGGTAGGGTTCTCTTTCTAAATTCGTTGCAAACATCAAAGCAGCGTTGAATGCAAACGACTTCGCTAGAGCTGAACCTTTGCAACAAACAAAAGGATGTAGCTAACGTTGTTTCTGCATCTGAATGCTTACAAAGAAATGGAAAACTCTAAAGGTTTAAAACTAAGCCAAAAGGTTCTAAGATTAACAAGCTCACGAAGAAGCAACTCAATTGAAATGCCTACATTGCAAATGAACGCTGATTATCGCTTCTATCGTAACATTGGTGCCTTACCGGTCTTGGTATGGGTATCGGTATGATCCGTTCGTTCATAACGCTTGCAGCTGGTGGTGTGGTGACTCTTTGGCTTTGTCCAAGAGGTATTTCTGAAGCGTTGGTTAACACCCAAGTACAGGTAGCATCACCAACATCTTGGTTTGCTGTTGTTTCTTAACCACTTTCACAAACAAGATTGATAAGTTCGACATACGCTCTTGATGAGGATTAGTTATTCTATTGCTCAGACATTTGAGCTAACCACACAGAAGAAGCTTAATTTTTGCTAACCGCTAAACATTTATCATTATGGGTAAAGTATTAAAATTAATAATCCGCGGATCGACATGAGCTCGATGTCGGACGTGATGGTGCTTTAACACATTCTTTGTGACATCAACATTCGTGAGAATGAACCAGTGAAATGCTTACGCCTAACTCGGTTTCTGAGATCAAAGTACCTGAGAAGATGTTACAAACGTCCTTGTTGATAAGCAGAGTAAAGTGTTTATGAGCATGGACAACCAACTTCAGGTTGAGAAGGCTTTCCTCAGATATGACAGGTACATTCGGTGTGTCTCTTACTGATAGCAGCAAGAAGTTCCAGAAAATCTATAATAGAGATTGTTCAATGGATAAACTTAGCGCTTATCTAAATCTTGATGAAAACAGATATGGCTAAGGAAATCGATGGACAAGAATCCTACAGATAGTATTGATGGCCAAATGATGATTTAACTTTGAGTTAAGTCTGCAAAGAATGTCAATAAAGACATTAACTTGCGATTAAAGCGACGAAGGAACTCCTTATAAAGTAATCAAGAAGGGTGATGTCTGAACTTGGAACATGCAAGAGAATCGTTACTATCTGCCTTTATTAAAAACACAGGAGGATTAACAATGGATAGGAATTTAAGCGAAGGCAAAGGTGGCAAAGCAGAAAAGATGAGCACCCGTGTAGACTTTACGCGATGGTGGACATGATGATGCTGATCACTTTCTTTATGGTCTGTACGTCATTGGCAAACTAATCAATGGAGTTAAGTATGCCTAGTAACAGCAAAGAATGTGAATATGACGCGAACAAATCTGTAAAGTAAGGAATCTTACACAATTACATTATATCTAGCTAAAGATAACAAACTTTATTGTAAAGGTATTCAAAAGTGATGATCCTTCATTAAAATAACGAGACTGGAGCAAAGATGGTATTCGTAGGTGCTAAGAACTCACGTTACGAAGATGGAACACAACTGTATTACGGTTTAACAATAAAGCTCTTGATAGAAAGCGTTTAGCTGACCCAAAGAAATATACTGATTCTATTTATAATGCGGAATTAGCTAAATTAGATGGCAGTTGATGGTGGTAAGATTTCTACAATGACAATCGTTATCAAATCAACTAATGACACTTCGTCTAAGAACATGGTTGTGCTCTGGATGGATACAGGTGCCAGCACGGTAAGTACGTTATCGACAAGTTAAGTAAGGATCTTAATTATTGAAAGCCAATATCAATAATTAATCGGTACATGTAATTAACAATTTAAAACTGAAACAATGTCAAAAAATAGATTTGGTTTCAGGTGAATGGACCGACTTGGTGTTCGAAAGGTAGAACCAGGCTTATGGTGCTTATCAGTTGCGTAAAGGCACAACGAAACGTAACATCATCTCTATTATTGCCGTTATTATTCTTGCTATTCTCATATTTGCTGGTTTAGCATTTGAAGAAGATGGCAGACAGAAAGAACTGCAAAATTCGATGTCACAGAAGTGAACCAACTTTCTGAATTGAACCAACCTAAAGAGAAGAAGCTAGGTTAGACAAGGTAAAACCAAAAGTTCAAGAGCAAGAACAGGTTTGTTGAAAGTAGAAATCTTCTATTAAGTTCACCTCCTATGATCAAAAGGACGCAGGGAACAGCCTGAAGAAGAAATAAGACATAGAACAGTTGATGAATACTAAGACTGCGATTGGTTCTTTCAATGTAGTGAAGCAGATGGTGGTACAGTGCTAAAAGCTAAAGTGATTGCACAACCAAGACACTCCTAAGCACGTAGAAAAACAGGAGTGTTCGATATCGTGAACAAATGCCTTCATTCCCAGGTGGACCTGCAGAGTTAATGAAGTGGCTTGGTAGCCATGTTCCAATATCTGCAATGTCAAAGAATGGTGGTACCGAGGACGTGTTATCGTTGCTTTCGTTGTGAAAAAAGACGGATTAAGTTACCGAACGTTACGGTAGTTCGCTCTGTGAACCCATCACTTGATAAAGCAGCACCGTGTTGTTGTACGTCAAATGCCTAAGTGATATGGATACCAGGTAAAACAAAATGGTGCCGCTGTACGTGTTAAGTACAATGTGCTGTAACGATCAAGTTACAATAGCCACGAAATATATAAGGTGGTTCATTTACTTTGTCCTTATTTCTTTATATTTTTTTGTTTCATTTTTGGAAATAATTCCTGTGATACTTTTCTTTTTATTTGAAAATCCTGGATATTGGTATAGTCCAATACTCGTTCTTATATCAGAGAATAATGGAAATTAGAAAAGAGACGGGTATTTTCTGTTCTTTTCCTCTTTTCATATTTCTATTGTTGTTCTTATGATTG
>BNJU01003565.1_pt1 | contig 21139 bp, 33 predicted proteins | sample 8539281 | NCBI WGS metagenome assembly BNJU01 (sample SAMD00202456, study PRJDB9452) | human saliva metagenome | isolation source: human saliva | place: Japan
AAAAATCGCATCCATGAAAAATCCTGATTTTACTTGAAATCAGGATTTTTAACTACTTTCCTAATAAATCTGAAAACAATCAAAACAGATTGATTGCAGTTTACCTCAGAGACTCTTTTTACTTCCTTGCGTAGATCTTCTAGACTGATAATACCGTATTTATCCATGACTTTTGGTAAATTTTCGATGATATCAGGGCAGGCATAAGGATTGGTAAAGTTGGCTGTTCCAACTCCAATAGCAGATGCTCCAGCCAGATACATTTCTAGGGCAGCTTCAGCCGAATCCACTCCTCCCATTCCAATGATAGGCAGGTCTGTTGTTTGGGCGACTTGGCGGATGAGTTTGAGGGCTACTGGAAAGACTGCTGGACCAGACATTCCACCTGTTCCATTGGCCAAGATTGGTTTTCTGGTTTTGAGGTCAAAGCGCATTCCAACTAGAGTATTGATCATGGTTAAGCCACTTGCTCCCGCATCTTCTGCAGCTTTTGCGACAGTAACGATATCGGTCACACTAGGAGTTAATTTGACATAAACTGGCACATCAGAGGCTTCCACAGCTGCTTTCACCACATCATAAGCCAAATCTGGATCTTGACCAATCAAGAGTCCATGATTACAGTGATCTACGTTGGGACAAGAAATATTGAGCTCAATAGCCTTCACATTAGCTGCCTTGGAAATACCACTAGAAACAACTGCATACTCTTGTTTTGAAAAACCAGCTACATTGGCAATAATAGGAAGATTTGGATATTCTCTTTCCAGCCACGGTAGCTTTTCAGCCAAAACAACCTCTAAACCAGGATTTTGCAAGCCAATTGCATTGAGCATGCCAGCAGGTGTTTCTGCCACCCTTGGAGTTGGATTCCCAAAACGGGCTTCAAGGGTTGTCGCCTTGATCATAATAGAACCCAAAAGGTCTAAATCATAGTACTTGGCATACTCTTGACCAAAACCAAAACAGCCTGATGCTGGAATGATTGGGTTTTTCAAATCCAAACCTGGCAGAGAAACTTGTAAACGATTTCTAGTCATAATTTTCTCCTTATAATACAACTGTTCCTGTGCGGAAACAGGACCATCTTCACAGACGCGTTGGCTGACCGTCTCGCTTTCTGGCACTTTTAGGACGCAGGCATAGCAAGCCCCCATCCCACAAGCCATACGAGATTCCAGAGATAGATAGGCTCTTGGGTGGTCATAAAAGGTTTGATTGATATACTTCATCATTCCAGGCGCCCCACATGAGTAAACAGCATCAAACTGACTGTCTAAATCCTTGATAACAACGGAAACATTTCCCTTGATACCATAAGAACCATCATCTGTCGTTACAAAGACTTGACCATATTGAGCCAATTCCGTCTCTAAAATAACAGCATCCTTATTAGCAAAACCGAGAACTATCACTACTTTCACACCACGCGCATGCAATTCCTTGGCTACTTCGAGCAAGGGCGGAACACCAATCCCCCCACCAACAAGGAGAACCTGGCTCTGCTCATCAAGGTCAGACAAGTCAAAACCATTCCCCTGAGGCCCCATCACATCAAGAGTATCTCCCTGACTTAAGGTTGAGAAAATAGCTGTCCCAGCTCCCTCAATCCGATAAATGAGATGACACTGCTTCTTAACCTTATCAATAGATGAAATCGAAATAGGACGGCGCAAAAGATGGGCGTCATCAGGCACACGCAGATGAAGAAATTGGCCTGCTCGCATAGCTTCAACCATTTCCCCTTCTAGGACTAATTCAAAGATTTTTGGCGCGATTTCCTCCTGTGCAACCACCTTCATGGTTTCCAAACGAATTGCACCCAAACGTTTCTTACATGTGGGATTCATGACTTTTCCTCCTTAAATTTTAAGGGGACCAGATAAAGAAAAGACCTTGCTAGTGCAAGGTCTCAGTTAAAATCGTACAACACAAGAGAGCACACTCAAAAAGTCTCCTCTAGAAAATTGTACTATTCTTTTATCTGACACCTTGTGAGTCTCTCTGGACTCCCCTTAAAGGTTAAATTTTTATTAGTATACTCTTTCAGCTAAAAAAAGTCAAGTAGAAAACGAACATTCTACTTGACCTCACGAGATTATTTTTCACGAATGACTTCGACCTTATATCCATCAGGGTCTTTGACAAAGTAATAGTTAGGTGCAGTTCCTGGTAGACCATTTGGCTCAGTAACTTCATAGCCTTTGGCACTATGATCTTGATGAAGCGCCTCAAGATCAGGTGTACTGAGGGCGATATGGGCAAAGCCATCTCCAACCACATAAGGACCGTGATCGTAGTTATAAGTCAACTCCAACTCATAGTCGTCACCCTCAAGTCCTAGATAGACAATCGTGAAAGGCATGGTCTGGAAAATCTCTGCGACGCAATTCTTTAAAACCAAAAGCATCTTGATAAAATGCGATTGATTTTTCAAGATTTTCTACTCGCAAGCAAGTGTGTAGCATTTTTGAAGCCATATTTTTCTCCTTTATTTTTAAAAAGACTGGGACAATCCTGTTCCAGTCTTATCTGTTATTATTTAGCAAGTTTTGCTTTAGCTGCATCTGCAAGAGCTGTGAAAGCTGCTGCATCGTTAACAGCCAAGTCAGCAAGCATTTTACGGTTAACTTCGATCTCAGCCAATTTCAAACCATGCATCAATTGTGAGTATGAAAGTCCGTTCATACGAGCTGCCGCGTTGATACGAGTGATCCACAATTTGCGGAAGTCACGTTTTTTCTGACGACGGTCACGGTATGCATAGTAGTAAGAGTTCATTACTTGTTCTTTTGCAGTACGGAACAAGATGTGTTTAGCTCCATAGTAACCTTTTGCTAATTTAAGAATACGTTTACGACGTTTGCGTGATACAACGCCACCTTTAACACGTGCCATGTTTTATTTCCTCCAAATATTTCCTAGAATTGTTTACTTACAGTCAAGCTATTATTTCAAGCGAGTAAGCATTGCTTTGATACGTTTGTAATCTCCTGAATGCACCATAGATGCTTTACGAAGATGACGACGTTGTTTCTTAGTTTTTTTCCGTGGAAACGGTGAGAAGTGTAAGCACGGAAACGTTTAAGTCCACCAGAACCTGTACGTTTGAAACGTTTAGCTGATGCGCGGTGTGTTTTTTGTTTTGGCATGATTTTTTCTCCTTTATTTAACTTTCTGACAATTATTTTTTGTCAGTCGCTGGCGCCAATTGCATGAACATTTGACGTCCATCCATTTTAGCACGTTGTTCGATGATGGCAATATCTTGAGTTGCTTCAGCAAACTCGGCTAAAACTTTTGCACCAATCTCTTTATGGGTAATCATACGACCCTTAAAGCGAATAGATACCTTAACTTTATTTCCTTTTTCAAGGAATTTGCGTGCATTGCGAAGTTTTGTATCAAAGTCACCCTTGTCAATAGTTGGACTTAGACGAACTTCTTTCACAGTAACAACACTTTGTTTTTTACGTTGTTCTTTTTGCTTCTTCTGGTACTCAAATTTGAACTTACCGTAGTCCATAATTTTTGCAACAGGCGGTTTGGCTTGGGGTTGAATCAATACTAGGTCAACATTAGCGTTATCAGCCAAAGCTTGCGCTTCACTGAGTGGCTTGATGCCTAGCTGTTCTCCTTCAAGACCAATCAAGCGAACTTCACGTACACGAATCTCATCATTGATGAATAAGTCTTGCTTTGCTATGGTTTTCACCTCTTTTGTTTTATTAGAGAAAAACAATAGCGGACTCGTAAATATACAAGCCCGCACGTTATGATAGCGTTTCTTAGAAACTTTTCATCCGTAGGGCCAGGCAACTTAATGTCACAAGGCGAGAAGCTCTCACTTCTGCTTTTCTCAACTTTTATATGATACCAAGTTTTCTAGCTCTTGTCAAGATAAAAAGTTATTTTTTTGAAAAGTTTGTGTTTGTATTTTGCCTTGATTTTCGAATCAAAAAGAGAGAAGCAAGTTGATTCTCTCCCTATGTTAGTTTTTCCTTAGCTTCCCTATATAAAAACTAAGCCTTAAAAACTTCTTTTTTATGTGAACTTCCCCATCTTTCGATAAATAGAATCCCCACTAACAAAATGATAATCAGGCAAGGAAGTAAAACTATCCCCATGCTCCAATTTAGATTGACATTATCAATCTGCTTAGGTAATATTCAGATAAAATCTCCACTGAACGCAAGTAAGTAAAGGGAATCAGATGTGCAATCTTTTGGAGAGGCTGAATTGTTTGAATGCCAAACAATAAGCCAACAATCCCAATGAGTGAAAGAAAGAGGATAGGCATTTTTTGCTTGAAATAGTATGCAATCAAGTAGACGACTTCCACAATAACGATAAAAGCTAAGAAAGCTAAGAACAAGCCAGGAAATAACACATCTTGTATCTTTCCAATAGTTACCTCTTGATTCACTAAGCTATAAATCGGGTAGGGATAATCTAACTGTCCAAAACCACTTGTCAGACTTCCCACTAGAAAAGAAAATCCGCTGATTCCGATAAACAGAACACTTACATAACCCACTCCAACTCCAAGAGAGGACATGGCAAATGCCACTTTTGAAAAAGGATATAATTGAGCTGTATCCAGATGATTTTGATATCTTTCTGCAAATAGTTGCGTCAGCATAAAAATAATAGCAACTACAAACAAGGTTGGGATGATAGCCTCTAAAATCCAGACAATCTGATCAATCCCGTAGGTCGGAAACTCCAAAGTATGTGCTTTTATGTTCAAGGGATACAGGGCTTGGTAAATCTTTCGTTGACGGTCAATCGCCATTTTTAAGTCAGAGCTAGAAGTCGGTTGATTTGACATAACTTCATAATTCTTCTCTTCATCTTGCCACTGCAAATAGTAGGCTTCTTTCCAGCGTCCTTCTTTTAACAAATCCAGAATTTCTTTCTTTTGAGTCAAAAGATTTTTTTGCGATTCTAAATTAATTTTAGCAATCTGGTATTTCTCCGAGTTGGTATCAGATATTTGGGAGAGTTCCTCTTCATATTCATTGATGATTCTCTCATCTTTTACAAGACGGGTTTCCAACTCGCTCTCCAAGCTGTGTGAGTTTGCAGTCCGACTATTTAAATAAAAGGTAACACCGAGTACAGATACAAATAAAGCTAAGATAATCCAGTTTAAACGACTTTTGAAAACTTTTTTTAATAAAAATAGACTAATATCTTTCATAAACTAAACCTCTTCTATCTTTCCCCGATGAATGGTTACTACTCTATCGCAGACATCAACCAACTCTTCCTTATAGTGGGAACTTAAAAGAACCAGCTGCTCTTGTCTATCGATTTGTGCTAGCCTATCAAAAAACTTCTGTCGATAATACTCATCTAAGCCATTTGTAATCTCATCCATAAGCCAGCATTTGGCCTGACTGAGGAAATACATGGCAATCACCAAGCGTTGCTTCATGCCTAAGGAATACTTGCGAATGGGAAGGCTGATATAGTCAGACATTTCCCAGTAGGCAATTTCATCCCCCAAGTTCAGACCTGACTTCCAGATGTTTTTGATAAGACGAAGGTAGTCCATCCCACTTAAGTTTCCATCCAGCCATTCAACGCTTTCATAATAAAATAAAGAAGGAGGGGCTGCAATATTTCCACTACTTATAGGAATTAAATTGCTAATGGCGCGGAACAGGGTCGTCTTTCCAGAGCCATTGATAGCAAGAATACCATAAATCCTACCCTTTTCAAATGTAAAATCAACATCTTGTAAGATGACTTGTCGCGTTTTTAAGGTCACATGAGTAAGCTGCAACATATCTAGCCCTCCTTTTATCACTCTTTAAGGATTAATAGCCTCCGCTGTAGTAGTTTATTACCTCATAACGATTGTAATTCCAGCCAGAATCAACTTTATATTCATCGTAGCTATCATAACGATACCATAACAGGGGATTAATATTGTTATATATCTGGCAATTCATACTAGACTTATAGTAGGTATTCCAATCATACCTATAACTTTTTAGTCACTGTCACAGCAGATACACTGGACTAAAAAGACCAATAGATCATAAACTAACTAATTAAACGGTTTTTACTAATTTTTAATAGTTTTTATATCATTAACATTGAAGACGCTTTCATTATATCGTTTTTATCATTATTATGCAACAGATTTTTAGTTTATTTTACTAATATATAGTATTTATCCTTCCTATCGAACGCTTTCTATCTTCCAACTATTCCATCCTTTAAATCGTATAGCTCCATGCTGGTCAGTCCGGTAAACTTTGCTATTGATACCTTCCAGGCGTGTCAAGGTTTCCTGATGGGGGGAGTTTGATTCGATTACTCTTTCCAACTGAGATGAGGGCAATCTCCGGTTTGAGTTGTTCTAAAAAGGCTGAACTTGATGAGTTTTTAGAGCCATGTTGGCCAGCTTTCAAGACATCAACTTTCAAGTCTGGATAGTGCTTCAGCATGTCCATCTCTCCTTTCTCCTCCAAATTTCCTGTGAATAGAAAGTTTTTATCCAAGAGTTTTCCATACAGAACCAAGGAATCTTCATGACCTCCGTCTCCAATTTCCCTTGGAGATAGGACTTCTAACTGACTTCCGAAAATGGGCAAGTTCTCTCCTGCTGTCACACTGCGCACCTTGGTTTGAGTCGCCTGTAGTTCTGCCACAAATTCCTTCTGTTTCAGACTGCCTTTTGACACTAAAATTTCACCCACATGGAATGCCTTGGTCACCTCCAACAAATCTCCAACATGTTCCTTGTCCGTATTTGTCAAAACCAGCTGGTCAATCTTGGCTACACCTCGACTTTTGAGATAGGGAATCAAGGTTCTCTGGGCATTACTGGTCGTCGTCTTTTCTTGCCATTTTTCGATTTTTTTATCAGATTCTGCCTTACCACCGACATCTATGAGAATGGTTTTCCCAGTTACATCTCTTAGGAAAATACTTTCGCCCTGCCCCACATCCAGCATGGTGATTTCATTTTCCAGTGGATACTTAGTCAGGAAAAAGAGACCTGTAATCAATAAGCTCAATACTGCTAGCCTTTTAATGTTTTTTCTCAAATCATAAACTAAAGCCAAGGAAATTAACAATAAGATTAAAAGCCATGCATTGGGTTGTCCAAAGACCAGAGGACTACTTGCCACCTGCGATACCAAGCGAATCATTCCCTCTAACCATTCAAAGATAAAGTTCAGCTGAATGACTGGATATAGAAAGGAAAGGGCAAATAAGATAGACAAGAGCGGTAAGAAGACCAAGTCAAAAAGAAAGGAAAAGACAAAGGTCAAAAGGATGGACCAAGGCTGAAATTCCGCAAAATAGAAGGATAGGATAGGTAATATTCCCAAGGAAATGACTAGACTTTCTCTAGCAACAGCCTTGAGGCCCTCTCCTTCTTTGCTGGTCATGGTCAAGATAAAAGCATAAGCACATGACAAAACTCCTCCTGCAGTCAGAAAAAAAGTTGGGCATGATAATAAAGAGGACAAGAACCGTCAGGGCAAAATTATCCAAGCCCTTAACACCATGTTGAGCCAGTAACTTTTGCAAGAGACTGCGAACAACCGAAGCTGAAAATCCTGTCAAACCAGCATAAATAAGAGAAAAGGGATAGGTCAGCCATTTCAACTTTTCTTGGGTCAAGCCCAATCGCAAGAGTAGTTTCTTAAATCCGTCCATGAAAAAACCTACCTGCATGCCCGACAAGGCAAAAAGATGGATAATTCCTAGACTAGAATAAAGCTCATTCATCTCCTCAAAGTCGGTGTCCAGATGTCCTAGCAAGAGCCCCGTCATGTAATTGCGCATAGGAACTGGAAAATGCGTCTTAATCCAAACTACAGCCTTACGGCGTAAACTAGACAGGTTTTCACCTATATCCCAACTTCCAATCTTTTGAAGTGACTGGATTTTTTTGATATTGAGAGTCTGGTAAATTCCCTGAGTCTTCAGATAGGCTTGGTAGTCAAAGCCACCAAAATTTCTCTGCCCTTCTGGCTCCGAAAGCTTCCCTTCTAGTCCTATCTCATGAAGGTCGGTTAAAGCTTGAAATTGTTCTTTCTCCTCCTCGGATTGGAGTTTATAATAGACTTGAAAAATGCGTCCGTCAGCCTTTCCACGAAAGGACAGACTGTCACCATTGACCTTAATAGTGTCAGGCAAAATCCGTAGTCTTTCAACAGAATACGCCAAATGTTGACTCGCTTGACTCTGTTGCCAATTTTGAAACAGAAACCAAAATCCAAAAACTCCACAAATCGCTAGAACTTTGCTAGCAGGTTTCCAAGGAAATTGGAAAAAAAGACAGATTAGCAGAAAAACGAAACCCAACAAAGCAAGATAGGATGCTGAGAAAATAGCGTAGTAAAGCCAAAGCAATAGAAAACTCAGATAGATTAGGGGAATAGGGAGTTTCTTAATCCACTGTAACATAGTCTTTTAGCTTTTCTATGGTCTTGGCACCAATGCCAGAGACCTTCTTGAGTTCCTCAACCGACTTGAATTTCCCATTTGTTTCACGATGGTCGATAATGTCTTGAGCTCGTTTTCCTCCCAGTCCCTTGACCTGCTTGAGTTCTTCCAGACTGGCTTTGTTGAGATTGACCTTCTTTTCCTTACTTCTTGAAGAAACTGTCCCAGAAGCAGTCTGTTGACTAGCTGCTTCTTCTCCCTTAGTTGGAACGTAAAAGCAGAGCTTCATCACTAACTTTCTGAGCTAGATTGAGCGACTTGCTGTCTGCTTGCTCTGTCAAACCACCAGCCTTCTGAACGGCATCATTGACCCGACTACCTACCGGCAAATCATAAATTCCAGGTGCTTTAACAGCACCCTTCACATCTACTGTGATTAAATCTTGTTCAACAGGTTCTTCCTTTTCTTCCTTCTTCACTTCCTTTTCGGTTAATGAATCCTTGGAAACAACTGCAACTTCTGTCTGCAAATTCGTTTCCTTGACAGGTGTTTGTGGAGTTGGCTTTAGCAGGAAAAATCCTCCTACAAGCAAGCCCAGACCAGTACATATGACAATGATTTTATACTCTTTAATTTTCTCGATAATTGCTTCCATATTTTCTCCTCTCTTAGATTATTCGTAAAAGGAAGAAAAAACAGTTGAAAAATTCTTCTCAACTGCTTATTTATTTGCAAAATAGTCTTCCTTGGTCAAGACATAATGAACTCTTGTCACGATTCGGCCTTCTTCATGCTGGTCCATACAAGCATATGGTTCTGCATGTGAAAAACGCATGCCTGATTTCTCCATGACCTTTCCAGATGCAGGATTGTCCTTATCGTGAAGGGCAGTCAACTTATTCATCCCTATCTTCTCAAAAGCTAGCTCAATCACGGCACGATTGGCTTCTGTCGTCAATCCTTGATTCCAATACTTTTTATTGATAATGTAGCCAATAGCTGCCTTCTTAAGAGCAGGATCAATCTTGTGCAAATCAATTGTTCCGATAAATTTGCCATTGCTTTTTAGTTCTATTCCCCAACGCCCCAAGGGATTAGCCAAGTAGAACTGCGCAATGTTATTCTTGGTCTCTTCCAAGCTTTGATTTGTTGGAAAAGTGTAGCGCGTATTTTCTCTGTCCGATGCATACTCAAACATAGCTTCTGCATCATCCAAGGTTACAGGTCTGAGCAATAAACGCTCTGTCTCCACTATTGGATACTGAGCTAGTTTTAAAAAGATTGATTCCATATATTTCTCCCACTTGAAACGTTTCTAATCTAATATAAGGATATTAAATAAAATATGAACAAATCGATTAGGAAAGTCAAATTAATTTCTAAAAATGTTTTTAGCAGTCACGACCTACTATTCTAACTTCAATCAACTATAGATTTAGCATTGAGATAACTTTAAGTACAAAAGAACTATCCTTCAGATAGAGGTTGAGGATCTAATTCTTCACTCTCTTCTTTTTTTACTGGAGCTGGTTCATAAGCTCGGATAATCTGAGCGACAACTGGATGGCGAACCACATCCTTGGCTGAAAAATGAACAAGTCAATCTGGTGAATGTTCTTAAGCTTTTCTTGGGCATCAATCAAGCCTGACTTGACATTACGCGGAAGGTCAATCTGACTGATATCTCCATTGACAATCATCTTAGAATTAAAGCCTAAACGCGTCAAGAACATCTTCATCTGCATGATGGTCGTATTTTGCGCCTCATCGAGAATGACAAAGGCATCATCCAAGGTCCGTCCACGCATGTAGGCAAGGGGCGCAATCTCAATAATTTCACGCTCCATGAGACGAGTCGTCTGGTCTTTGCCGAGAATCTGATACAAGGCATCATAAACAGGTCGAAGGTAAGGATCCACCTTCTCCTTGAGATCACCCGGAAGAAAACCTAGGCTCTCTCCTGCTTCCACCGCTGGTCTAGTTAGAATAATCCTCTTGACTTGCCCACGTTTAAGTGCAGTCACTGCCAAGGTCACTGCAAGAAAGGTCTTCCCTGTCCCTGCGGGCCCAATTCCAAAGGTTACATCATGCTGTTTGACACTGTCCACATAAAGTTTTTGACCCAGTGTTTTGACACGGATAGGCTTCCCTGTATTGTCCTTGATGATTTCTTCTTCGTAAAGGGCGACAAACTTGTCGATTTCATCGTTTTTGACCATGCTAATAGCCGTCACTACATCTGGCGTGCCAACGGTCATCCCACGATTGACCAAGACCATCAAAGCCTGAATAATCTGACGGGCTTCTTCACATGCAGCTTCTTCTCCCAAAACCTGGACAATCTCCGTACGAGCATGAATCACCACATCAAGCTCTTCTTCCATCAAACGAAGATGGCGTTCATTGGAACCAAAAAGATGAAACAGGTCATCTGGATGACTCAGTTGAATGTCTATTGAATGTTCCTTCAAATAAAGAACCTCTCTAATCCTTTTTTTTTTTATTATAGCAAAGGGATGGAGAAATTACTATCCCCAACCCCATCTAGTAGCCTTAATGTTCTAGATATTCTTGCCAGATAGAGTCAAAGTCTCCTAGATTAAAAGAGAAACTAGCGTGCTCCTCCAAAAAGCGACTCACCTCATCAAAATCATCGGTGTGTTTTGGGAAGGAAGACTCTTCAAAAGCTAGATCTGCCAAGATAGCCTTAGGACTATTACTTTTAGGGTTGCGCTCGGTCATGAGCCAAGTGTAAAATGATTTTCTCATATGTCACCCTAGATCAACTCAGTCCCAAACTGGTCTTGCTTGATTTTACCAGCCTTCATCAAGCCACCAAGTGCTTTCTTGAACTGACCTTTAGAAATACCAAAGGTAGCCTTGATGTCATCAGGAGATGACTTATCATTTAAGGTCATGAATCCCCCATTGCTTTCCAAGTAGGTTAAAAATCATCTGAGCATCATTTTCCAACATCTCAAAAGAACGTGGTTTAAGGGAAAGGTTCAAGGTACGGTCCACTTCACGGAACCCAATAACACGCGCATCTAAGACTTGCCCCAAACGTGGCTCTGCATAGCGCTCGCTAGGATGGATAAAGCCAAGCATGTTATTTTCTGGTAGGTAGACAAAAGTTCCTGACAGCTTGAGACGGTAAACAATGGCTGGCCAGTTTTGGTTCTGCATATTGTTGTAAGCAGGACGAGCTAGACGTTGGAAGTCTTCTTGATAAGCCAAGAGGCCCCAGATACGGTCTTTCTTATCCACTTCAAGACGGATGTAGAGTTGGTCGCCCTTCTTAGGCCAGAGTTCCTTGAGCTCAGGGAGGATATCGAGTGACACAACGATTTCCTTGTCAGGTAGGCCTGTATCGACAAAGACTCCCAAGTCCTTGCGTACTTCTGTTACAGTTCCCCAACCAAATTGGTCCTGAGTGGCAGTTACTTCTAAAGTGGTCAAGCGGAGCTTTTGCTTCATATCCGTGTAGGCAAAACCTTTAACCGTGTCGCCTACTGTATGTTGACCTTCTTCCTTGGCAAGAGCATAGGTTTGACCATCCTTTTTGCACAAAGTAAAAACGGTCATTTTTCATCGATGATGAGTCAACGATAAAACTTGCAAGATTTGTATTCATATTTCCTTCTTTCGAATAAAACTCAGCCAGCAATGCCAACTGAGTTTTTCTGTTTATTTTAGACTTCCAAGAGTTCTTTCTCTTTGTTAGCAGTCATGTCGTCGATGTGTTTAACAGCATCGTCTGTTACTTTTTGAATGTCTTTTTCAAGAGTCTTCAATTCGTCTTCAGTGATTTCTTTTGCTTTTTCTTGTTTCTTAGCTTCGTCCATAGCATCACGACGGATATTGCGGACAGCCACTTTAGCATTCTCACCGACCTTCTTCACTTCTTTAGCAAGGTCACGACGAGTTTTCTTCTGTAGAGCAGGGATAACCAAAGCGAATCACAGAACCGTCGTTAGCTGGTGTAATACCAAGATCAGAAGCGTTCAAAGCACGTTCGATATCTTTCAATGAAGACTTGTCAAATGGTGTGACCAACAAAACACGTGCTTCTGGAATCGTAATTGAAGCGATTTGGTTAAGAGGAGTTTCTACTCCATAGTATTCTACATGTACACGGTCAAGCAAGCTTGCATTGGCACGGCCGGCACGGATACCACCAAATTCACGAGCAAGTGATTGGTGAGACTGGGTCATTCTCTCTTTAGCTTTTTCAATAATTGCGTTAGCCATAATCTTTCTTATTCCTTTTCTTCGATATTATTTGAAACTGTTGTTCCGATATTTTCACCAAATACGACACGTTTGATGTTGCCTGGTTGATTCATATTGAAGACAACCAAGTCAATGTCGTTGTCCATTGAGAGGGTTGAAGCTGTTGAGTCCATGATACGAAGACCTTTATTGATAACGTCACGGTGGGTCAATTCTTCAAACTTAACAGCTGTCTTGTCTTTCTTAGGATCGGCATTGTAAACACCATCGACACCATTTTTAGCCATGAGGATGGCATCCGCTTCGATTTCAGCTGCACGAAGGGCTGCTGTTGTATCAGTTGAGAAGTAAGGTGAACCAATTCCAGCACCAAAGATAACGATACGGCCTTTTTCAAGGTGACGAAGGGCACGTCCACGGACATAAGGCTCTGCCACTTGTTGCATGGCAATGGCAGTTTGCACTCGAGTATCGACACCAACTTGTTGCAATGAATCTGCCATCACAAGAGCATTCATAACAGTCCCAAGCATTCCTGTGTAATCTGCCTGAACGCGGTCCATACCTGCTTCTGCAGCAGGTTCACCACGCCAGAGATTTCCTCCACCAATAACAAGGGCAATTTCGATACCTAAGCTATGAACTTCTTGAATCTCTTTTGCGATTGTTTGAACTGTTTGGATATCAATCCCTACGCCACGTTCACCGGCAAGGGCTTCACCTGATAACTTGATTAAAATACGTTTATACTTGGGATTCGCCATTTTCACTCTCCTTTTTTTATCCTACCTATTTTATCACAATTTCTAAGATTTTTTTATAGTATCATGAGCAATTCTTTCAAAAAAATTAGACAGTCAAAAATTCCTCTAAGTCGCTGAGGGCACGCTCTGCAATTTTTTCATAACGAGCCTTCTTATCACGGATACGCTCGCCTTCCAACTCCTTGATAATCCCAAAATTGACATTCATTGGTTGGAAATGTTTGCTGTCCGCATGGGTGATGTAATGAGCTAAGCTTCCAATCGCTGTCGTCTCTGGGAAAATAGCCTCGCTTTCTCCCTTGAAAAGACGAGCCGCGTTAATTCCCGCAACCAAGCCTGAAGCCGCTGACTCAACATAGCCTTCCACACCCGTCATTTGACCAGCAAAGAAGAGATTTGGTTGTTTCTTAGAACGGTAGGTCTGTTCAAGAAGATTTGGTGAATCCATGTAAGAATTGCGGTGCATGACACCATAACGAACAAACTCAGCATTTCAAGACCTGGAATCATTTGGAAAACACGCTTTTGTTCTCCCCATTTGAGGTGGGTCTGGAAACCAACGATATTATAGAGGCTACCAGCTGCATTGTCCTGACGAAGCTGGACAACTGCATAAGGGGTTTTGAATTCCCCATCACGAGGTCCTGTATAGTCATCTGGATACTCAAGACCGACTGGTTTCATAGGACCATAAAGCATAGTTTTAATGCCTCGTTTGGCCATGACTTCGATAGGCATACATCCTTCAAAGTACTTTTCTTTTTCAAAAGAATTAAGCGGTGCTTCTTCAGCATTGACCAAAGCTTCATGGAAATCCATAAACTCTTGCTTGGTCATTGGAGCATTGAGGTAGGCAGCTTCTCCCTTGTCATAACGAGACTTGAGATAGACCTTGCTCATATCAATAGTATTGACGTCGATAATAGGCGCTGCCGCATCGTAGAAATAGAAACCATCGCCGTCATTAAGGGTATGAATCTTTTCAGCCAAGGCATCGCTAGTCAAAGGACCAGTAGCGACAACTGTGATTACATCAGTTGGTAATTCTGTAATTTCATCACGAACGACTTCAATCAAGGGATGGTTGGCAACTTTTTCGGTTACCATTTGGGAGAAACCATCACGGTCCACCGCAAGAGCACCACCTGCAGGAACACGTGTAGCCTCAGCAGATTCCAAAATAACAGAACCCAAGCGACGCATTTCTTCCTTGAGAAGACCAACTGCATTTGTCAAAAGCATCCCCACGAAGAGAGTGGAACAAACCAACTCAGCAAAATTATCTGTTTTGTGTTGAGGTGTTGACTTGACACCACGCATTTCATAAAGTTTAACTGGAATACCACGCTCTGCGATTTGGTAGGCTGCTTCAGAACCTGCCAATCCCGCACCGATAACATTGATATAAGATTGAGACACGACACTAATACCTCTTTGGATGAAACTTAAGTTCATTACAGAACAAGTCACTAGACTGTTTGACACCCACAAATCTTTCTATTTTTTTCTCCTTCTAGTATAACAAAAAAAGGGAAGAAGGCAAACTTCCCTGTCTAGTTGTTTTCCTGATGTTCTTCCCATTCGTGGTAGGCAGCATAGAGCTGGCTTTTTGTTCCATTGGTAAATCTTCGCAACTTCCTTAATGGCTTGATTTTTCTTAATACCTTGCTGGATACGCTCTTGAATTTCAGAAAATAAATCCTCTTCATCCTTATCCTCTACATCCTGACTAGCACCTTCTACAATGAGAAGGCATTCGCCTTTGAGCGGTGTTTCAGCGATGCTTTCCAGTAATTCTGAAATTTTTCCACGTTGGTATTCTTCATAAATCTTAGTCAATTCTCGAACCAAGACAACCGAGCGATCACCGTAAACTTCTAGCATATTTTCCAGCGTATCTGCCACACGGTGGGGTGATTCATAGAAAATCTGAGTCTCTGGATAAGCTTTTTTCGCTTCGAAAAACTGCTTTTGCTGAGCCTGATTTTCGTGGTAAGAAACCATAAAAAGTGTGAGGTTGGGGTGCTAAACCACTAGCAATCAAGGCAGAAATCCCAGCACTAGCTCCTGGAACTGTGACAACCGCGATGTCTTCTTCAATAGCAGCCTTGACCAAATCATGACCTGGGTCAGAAATACTAGGCATCCCTGCATCAGATACTTGGGCAAGATTTTGACCTTGCTTCAACAACTCAATCAAATCAGGTATTTTTTCCTTGGCATTATGCTCGTGAAAAACTGATTTGCTTGGTTGAGATTTCAAAATGCTTGAGCAAAAAGTCCAGTATTACGAGTATCTTCAGCAGCAATCCAGTCAACCTCCTTCAAGGTCTGAATGGCACGGAAAGTCATATCTTCTAGATTACCAATCGGCGTTGCGACTAGATAAAGCTTGCCATAGGGAGATTGTCCCTTAAAACTCTTTTGAATCTGCATACTTACTCCCTAAACAACAGTTCATCACAGAACATACATTCTGCATCCTGCTCTCGACGTTGGCCATAAAAATCACGGCAAACATGAAAACCGTCCTCATAAATGCGACGAACATTTTCCCGCACATGTTTAGTTTTGGATGGAGTTGTCTCCTCGACTTCTCCCAATCGTTCTCTCAGTTTATCATTTTCTAAACGAAGAGCTGTATTTTCCTCTACCAGACTCTTGAGATTTTTTTCTTGATAGCTTCGACGTCTGCCAATGTTACCAACAATTGCTGTGAAAAAGTCATCTAAAGCATCAAATAATTCTTTTTATTCATTACAGCCCTTTCTATAATCTATCTTTCACTTTAATTTTTTTGTAAAACCAGGTATTCCAAAGCGTTTTGAAAGCTGACATTGGCCCGCCACATTTTTCGAGCTTTGAATGAGATGTTTGCAAGATGTTCCGAGCTGAAACGTTGAGAAATCTCCTGACCAGCTAATACTTCTAAAACCCTGATCACCTGATCTTGCTTTTCTTTATCATCAGCCAAACTCGTTAATTTTTGCAACCTGCAAATAGGATTCTTTTTATGGGCTCAAAAAGCCAAGCAAAAGAGGCGTTCACTTTCATCTGACTAGGTCCAAAAACTTGCTTGATGGACAAGCTTTATCAGCCTCTGCCCTGCGATTGACTAAACTGAGCCAATAGCTTAGCTTTATTTTTTTACTAAACCAGCCTCTTCAAGCTGAGACATTAGAGTTGAGACTTGCTTCTTAAATTGGAAAATCTGTGTCCGACTTCGAATCGTTGGCAACATTTGTTCCTCATCATCAGTCAAAAAGAATATGTAGATTTCGCTCTGTGGTTCTTCAATAACCTTTAAAAGAGAATTTGCAGCATTCACATGCATTTTTTCCGCTTGCTCGATAATAAAGACCTGACGTTGATTTTTCAATACCAGACTGGGAAAAATTGACTGACTAATTCTCGAATACGCTCCGTCTTAATGACTTGATTCAAAGGTTTAATCATGGTCACATCAGGAAATTCTTCCTGCTCAATCAATTTACAATTTCGACATTTTTCACAAGGAAAAATACCAGTTTTCTCACTACAAAAGAGACTTTTAGACAAGAAAAGGGCCATCTCTAAACTTCCAAAATTACCTGAAAAGAGATAGGCGTGATTAAGCTGTCCTTGCTCTAAAATATGAACAAAACGTTCAAATTGTAGAGGCTGGCAAGCTCTTAATTGATCTTGTTTCATCTCCTTAATCCCATCCTGTCAAAAAGTAGCTGCTGCGTATTTTCAATCACTTGATCAAGTGGTAGGCTAGCATCGATTTTTTCGATGCGATTTCCTTCTCTTTCAATAAGAGAAAGGTAACCTTGACGAACTTTTCGATGTAGATCCAGACCTTCCATGTCCAAACGATTGACTTCCCGATTACTGTTGGCAGCAATACGTGCCAGTCCCTCTTCCACCTCAATATCAAAATAAAGAGTTAGATCAGGTTTCAGTCCATCTGTTGCAAACTGATTAAGCCAATCAATGGCATCGATATCTAAACCACGCCCAAAGCCCTGATAAGCAACAGAACTATCAATAAAGCGATCCATGATAACCAGTTTTCCAGCTGCAAGTGCTGGTAAGACCTTTTCCACCAAGTGTTGTCGACGACTAGCAATATAGAGGAGAAGCTCAGTCTTAGGATCCATTTCAGTATGACTAGGATCTAGGATAACTTCGCGAATTTTTTCTCCTATTAAGACCCCACCTGGTTCACGGGTTGTTAAAACTTCCACTCCCCTATCCTCTAATATAGGGATTAAGGCTTCAAGAACGCTTGTTTTTCCTGCTCCCTCTGGTCCCTCAAGAGAGACTAAAAATCCTTTTGACATGTCTGACTCATTTCTATTTTTCTCTCTTCTATTCTATCAAAAAAATGGGGATTTGTGAAAAGCTTTTTTTCATTTCGCTTTTGTAGAAGAAAAAAAGAGGCTGAGTTTTAACACTCACCTCTTATTTCCTAATTCTTGAGTTTTTTTGTAGGCTTGATTGACAGCGTCCATAACGGTTCCTCTAAAAGCATGTTCTTCTAGACTTGCTACACCAGCAATGGTCGAACCTCCTGGGCTGCAAACTTGGTCTTTCAAGACTCCAGGATGTTGCTGACTCTCTAGTACCATTTTACCTGCACCAACTACTGTTTGAGCCGCCATTTTCAGAGCCATTTCTCTTGGCAATCCTGTTTGCACGCCCGCATCCGCCAAGGCCTCGATAAAGAGATAAACAAAGGCTGGTCCACAGCCTGCAAGTCCTGTTGCTGCATCTATTAAACCATCGCTTAATTCAACTAACTGGCCAGCATTAGCTAAGAGTTGACAAAAAAAGTTCATTTGTCTTCTGGATGACAATTTGCAGACAAGGCATAACTAATTACTCCTTGCCCAATAGCAACAGGTGTATTAGGCATAATACGAATAATCCTATGGTAACTTGGAAGAAGACTAGCAAGTTTTTCCAAGGTCAAACCAGCTGCCATAGAAATCAAAAGAAGACTTTCTCGTTTCTCAAGGATTGACTGATATTGAGTAAGCAGTTCTGAGAACTGTGCTGGTTTAACTCCTAGAAAAATCACATCTGCTTCTGCAAAGATTTCGTCATTGCTAGAAGCCAGACCACCATAATTGGCAATAAAAGTATCCACCTTAGCTTGACTACGATTAGCAAGGAGAATCTGATGACTCGTTTTTGCCTGCAAGACAGCCTTAGCCAAACTAGCTCCCATATTCCCCAAGCCGATAAATCCAATCTTCATCTCTTACTCCCTTATCTGTCCATCACCAGTAACCACATATTTGTAGCTGGTCAATTCCTTCAATCCCATTGGACCACGCGCATGCAATTTCTGAGTAGAGATCCCCATTTCACAACCCAGACCAAATTGGCCACCATCTGTGAAACGAGTTGAAGCATTGACATAAACCGCTGCCGAGTCCACTTGATCTGTAAAGTAAGCTATAGCATCAGCATTTTCAGTCACAATCGCATCCGAATGATGGGTGCTGTGGGCTTCGATATGCTCTACAGCTTTCTCAAGGCTAGAAACTACTTTAACAGCTAAGACATAGTCTAAAAAAACTCAGTGTCAAAAGTCTTGAGCCTCAGCTAGCTTGACCTGAAATAAATTGATCTAGCTTTTCTCATCTAGGCGGAATTGAATCGGTTCCAACCCTGCTTCCTTTCGCTCTGCAACCAGCATCTGCTCCAAACGAGTAAGGAAGCTTGCCGCCTTGTCTTGATGAACAAGCAGCACTTCCATGGCATTGCAGACTGAAGGACGACTAGTTTTAGCGTTATTGATAATAGACAGTGCCTTGTCTTCATCCGCATCTTTGTCAACGTAGACATGAACAATCCCTGTACCTGTTTCGATAACTGGCACAATAGCATTCTCAACGACAGCATTAATCAAACCAGCCCCCCCACGAGGAATGAGAAGGTCTAGATAACCCTTAGCCTTCATCATGGCATAACTACTTTCACGGCTGGTATCTTCTACTAATTGAATGACGTCTGGATGAATGGTAGTAATCTCCCAAGCCCTTCTTCAAGGCTGTGACAATGGCATGAGCTGTTTGATAGGCATCCTTACCACTACGAAGAACGACCGCATTCCCACTCTTGAGAGCCAAAGCTGCTGCGTCAGACGTCACATTTGGACGACTTTCATAGATAATACCGATGACTCCCATAGCCACACGTTTCTTGGTGATAACCAAGCCATTTTCAAGCTGACTTCTTTCTAGGACTTCACCAATTGGGTCTGGTAAAGCAACCACATCACGAATGCCTGCTGCCATCGCTTGGATACGACCTGCATCCAAATAAAGACGATCGAGCATAACATCTGAGATTTTGCCTTTGGCTACTTCCATATCGCGAGCATTGGCCGCTAAAATCTCCTCAGTAGCTGCTAATAAGTGATTAGCCATGGCTAGCAAGGCTTGGTTTTTCACCTCTTCACTAGCTGTATTAATCGACTTTTTAACAGCCTGTACCTGTTCAAATTGTTCTTGTGTACTTACCATAGTTTACCTCTAAAATTCTGTAAAGAGTAGTTGGATTTCAGGAGTGATAGAAATCCAGTCATCACGGTGAATCAGGACTCCCTTGGCTTTTTGAGAACGAAGGACATCTTTAAGTCCCGATGCACCTAACTGTACTCTACCTTTTCCAAGTGATTTTCCAGTTTCCTTATCAAATACCGTTACAATATCACCATAAGAAAAATTGCTCTCAACATCTACAACCCCTGATAAAAGGAGACTCTTTCCATGTTGAGAGAGGGCTTCTGCCGCCCCTTTATCAACCCAAATAGAACCTTGACTCTGAGCATAAAAGGCCAGCCATTGTTTCTGGGTACGAAGTCCCTTTTCTTGTGCAACAAAGAAAGAACCATCAAGAGTTTCTTCAGCTGCTTCAATTAAAGCATCAGGTTTCAAGGAAGAACAGATATAAACGGGAACACCTGACTCTGTCGCAATGGTCGCTGCCTTTATCTTAGTCAGCATGCCACCAGTTCCATTTGAAGATCCAGCATCCACCAGCCATATCAATAATTTCACGATTGATGGTCTCAATTCTCTCCAGACGTTTAGCTCTTGGATCCGAGTTAGGATTACCAGTATAAAGACCGTCTACATCTGTTAAGAGGACCAAAAGATCTGCCTGCACCATTGCAGCTACCTGAGCACTGAGCGTATCATTATCCCTCGACCTTGAGCTCATCAATCACGACACTGTCATTTTCATTGATAATAGGAATCGCACCACGATTAAGCAGAACTGACAAAGCTTGATGGGCATTTTTATAACGTCGCTTTATCGACAAAATCATCCTGAGTTAGCAAGATTTGTGCTGGAAACAATCTGTCTTAAGAGCAAATTGGTTGTATATTCTTCCAAAAGCAAACCTTGACCAACTGCAGCTGAAGCTTGCTTATCCGCAATCTTTTGTTGGTCGTTTTTTTAAATCCTAAGGCTCCGAAAACCTGCTGCAACAGCCCCAGAAGACACCAAAAATCAGCTCATGACCTGCTTCATGCAGCATTGCAAGCTGTTGTGTGATAGCTTTACTTTACTGCGAGATAAACTTCCATCTTTATGTGTCAAGGATGAAGTTCCCACTTTAAAAACAATCCGTTTGTATTTCATTGTCTCACCCGATTCTTCATATTTATCCATTATAACATGAATGGTAGGAAATAGAAAAGAGTTGATAGAAAAACCACTACTC
>BNJU01004363.1_pt1 | contig 21113 bp, 23 predicted proteins | sample 8539281 | NCBI WGS metagenome assembly BNJU01 (sample SAMD00202456, study PRJDB9452) | human saliva metagenome | isolation source: human saliva | place: Japan
ATACCCGCCGAGTGAAAACTCGATGGATACATTTCCAGCATTCAGGAAATGCCCAAATGGTCAATAGTGGAGGAGAAATAAAACGCGGCGGTGGCCTCGATCCACCGCCGCGTCATGCGAATCCCCTCAATCAGATAAGGGAAGCAGGGCCGACACGTGAAACACGTGTCAAACCGTCAGAAACTGGCGCGTTCATGCGTTCCAGGCCTGGGCGAGCAGCTCGTAGGAGCGGCGCCGCAGGGCCGGGTCGTGGGCGTAGGTGACCACGAGGACCTCATCGAGGTCCCACCGGGCAACCTGCTCACGCAGGCGGGCGGCGACGTCGTCGGCCGTTCCGACGAAGGACAGGGACATGGCCGCCTCGACGGCGTCCTCCCTGCCGGGCGCGTAGGCGCGCCAGGCCTGCGGGTCCTCACTGGGCGGGTCGAGCGGGCCGGGCCGATTGCCGACGATGCGGGCGGCGGCAGCCATGGCGGTACTGAACAGCAGGCGGGCCTCCTTCTGGCTGGGAGCCACCATGACATTGACGGCGGCCGCGACCCGCGGAGCGTCCGGAGCGCCTTGGAGGCCTGGGGCGCCTTCCGTCCGGGACTCGAGGACGGAGCGGTAGGTGGCGATGGCCGCCTCGGCCTGGACCGGGGCGAAGTGCGAGGCCACGGCGAAGGGCAGTCCGAGCCGTCCCGCGACGCGGGCCCCGTTGACTGAGGAGCCGAGCACCCAGACGTTCGGGTGGGTGCCCTCCCCCGGGATGGCCCGTACTCGGGGGCCGTCGGGCTCGGAGGCCTGGACGGCGTCGTCGGGAACACCGGGGGCGCCCAGGAGGAGGGATCCGGGGACCTGTTCCGGTACGGGCTCGTCACCGAGGTAGGTGAGGATCTCGAGGATCTCCTCGGCGAAGCGGCCCGGATCGGAGGCCCCTCGGCGCAGCGCGGCAGCGGTGCGCCGGTCGGTGCCAGGGGCCCGCCCCAGCCCCAGGTCGACCCGGCCCGGGTAGAGGGTGGCCAGGGTCCCGATCTGCTCGGCGACGACGAGCGGGGCGTGGTTGGGCAGCATGATCCCGCCGGAGGCGACGCCCAGGCGCTTGGTGGCGGCCAGGACCTGCCCCATGAGGACGATGGTCGCTGAGGAGAGGTAGGTGGCGGAGCCGTGGTGCTCGGCCAACCAGTAGCGCTCGTAGCCGGCGGCGTCGGCGGCTCGAGCGAGGGCGATCATCTCGGTGAGGGCGTCGGTGCGGCTGCATCCGGCGCTGACGGGGACCATGTCCATGACGGACAGGACGGGTACGGCCCGCCTTTCGGGCTGACTCATACGGGCACTCTAACCCGCACCGACCACCTGGAAGCGGGCCTTGAGGCCCGTGTGCCCCGCCGAGCACAGAGCGCGGCGGGGCACACGGAGGGTCGGACTCGTGCCGTTCGGGGGTGGTCAGCGAATCCGGCTGCGCACGGGCAGCAGGCCGGTGGCGACCACTGACTTGAGGATGTCCCCCACGATGAAGGGCACCAGACCCAGGGTCAGGGTAGTGCCCCAGCTGGCGCCGGTGGCGACCTTCAGCCAGATCAGGCCCGGGACGTAGACCGAGGCCGAGGCCAGCAGCATGAGGGCGACGCCAGTGGCGACCCGAGCGGTCGTGGAACCGGAGTGGCGCGACCACACGGTGGCGGCGCGTCCGGCGATGGCGGCGATGAGGGTGTAGCCGATGACGTAACCGAAGGTGACGACGGTGCCCCGCTCCAGCCGGCCAGGACCGGGGCGCCGACGGCGGCCAGGGCGCCGAGGAGCATCGCGGACAGGGCGCCGCGGCGCGAGCCGAGCACGGCTCCGACGCCCAGAGCGGCGAAGGTGCCCATGGAGATCGGCACGGGAGTGAAGGGCAGGGGGATCACGATCTGGCCGATGAGGGTCAGGGCGACCGTTCCGGCCAGGATCAGCCCGACGTCACGAACGTGGGCAAGAGCGGGTGCGGGGCTGAGGGAGCTGAGGCTGTCGGGCCGGCTGACGTGGAGGAGGGTTTGGTGACCATGGCTCCACCCTACGGGGACCGCCGACATGACGAACGACCGGTTCCCGCCGAAGAGCCGAACCACGATTTGTAGGTTTCCTACAAGGATTACGCCGTCATCCGCCTTGGAATCCGCGAGGACCCGGTGGTTCTCACAGTTCGGGCAGGTGCCCGTCGATCCAGGTGAGGATGTCGCCGGTGACCTGGTCCCGGTTGGTCTCGTTGAGCAGCTCGTGGCGCCCGCCCGGGTAGAGGATGACGGAGACCTCTCGCACGCCGGCGCTGCGGTAGAGGGTCGCGGCCCGCTGGACGCCTCGCCCATGGCGCCGACCGGGTCCCTGTCACCGGAGGCCAGGAGCACGGGCAGCCCTGCGGGCACCGCGGCGGCATGGGAGGCCGTGTTGACGGCTCTCTGCCCGGCGACGAGGTCGCGGAAGAAGCTGGAGGTGCACACGAATCCGCACCAGGGGTCGGCGACGTAGCGGTCAACCTCGTGGACGTCCCGGCTGATCCAGTCGGCCTTGGTGCGGTTGGGGGCGAAGTGTCGCTGGTAGGGGCCGAATGCGAGCGCATTGAGCAGGCCGGAGGCATGGCGAGGTCCGCGCAGTCGGGACTCCCCGGCGCAGATCGCGGTGGCGGGCCGGGTCAGCGCGCCGTTCCCCGCACCGGTTCCCAGCAGGATGAGACCGGCCAGCTCACCTCCGCGGCGCGCGGCCAGGTCGCGGGCCAGGAAGGAGCCCCAGGAGTGGCCCATGAGGAAGACGGGGACACCGGGCCAGGCCCGCCGAGCCGCATCCAGGACGGTGCCCATGTCGGCGACGACCCTCTCCCAACCACCCCGCTCGGCGACGAAGCCGAAGGCACCGGGGGCTGCGGTCGCGCCGTGGCCTCGGTGGTCCTCGGCCAGGACCGCATAGCCCTCCTCCACCGCTGAGGCGGCGAAGCGGGCGTATCGCGAGGCGTGCTCGGCCATGCCGTGGGCGATGACGATGATGCCCCGGGGGCGGGCGGCGCCGGGCACCTGCGGGCGCGGCGCCGCCACAGGGGCGCACCGGGGCGCCGGCCTCAGGAGCGTCGGCCACCAGGAGGGAGCCGTCGATGAGCCACTCGGGCAGCCAGATGTGCACGACCAGACGCGTTCCGTCATCGGCCGTGAGCCGAGTAAGGCTGGTCTGCATCGGTCCTCCTCAGACAGCATCATCAATCGTCGTCAACGGAGCGTTGGTCACGCTCAGGTCGGCATCGGTCATCATTGATCGTGTCGACGGCTGACGATCGGCAGTGACGTCGGGGTCACGGGCAGGGTCCGAGATCTCCCGTCGCCCCAGGTAGAAGCCTAGTTGCCCGATGCCGAGCCGGCAGCATGACCGCCGAGGCGATTCTCAGACGCCCCAGGACGGGAACGCTGCGGAGCCGCCACAGACGGCCACTGATCCGCCACTGATGACTGACTGCAACGGAGCATCACCTATATTCCTGATGGTTTCATGAGTCCCCAGTCGCTCGTATCCCGACAGTTCTCCCGATAGATCCCCGCCCACCCGCTCCGGTTCGGGCTCCTGGTTTACGGTGGCTGCCATGGCCGTCCACTCCTTCACCCTCGTTCCCGCCGTCTACGTCTACCTGCTGCGTCCTCATCCGGGCGCCTCCGAACGGGACGCCGAGCCGGTGAGCACCGCGCCCCAGGTGCTCCTCCAGCTGCGGCAGAACACGGGCTACATGGACGGGCACTGGGCCTGCGGCGCCTCGGGTCACGTCGAGGCCGCCGAGAGCGCGCTGGAGACGGCTCTGCGGGAGACCGACGAGGAGCTGGGGATCCGTGCCGAGGCGAAGGACCTGACTGCACTGACGGCGATGCACCGCACCAATGACCTCGGCGGCGCGGCTCTGGAGCAGCGCATCGACCTGTTCTTCACGCTGCGGACCTGGACGGGCACGCCGAGCGTGCGCGAGCCGGCCAAGAACGCGGGTCTGCGCTGGTTCTCCCTGACAGACCTGCCCGAGGCGGTTCCGCCGCACGAGCGCCATGTCCTGGACCTGCTGGCCGGGTCCCTCGACGGCGGGAGTCCAGTGCCCCCGGTCATCACCTTCGGCTTCGACGAGGGCCAGGACATCGCCTGTTACGGCGTCGCCCTGCCGCACTGAGCTCAGCTCGCCAGGAAGGCCTCGATGGCGGGAAGCTCGCGGCGGGCCTGGGCCAGGCCGGCCTCGAAGGCGGTGACGATGCGGTCGTAGCGCAGCTCGCCGTTGGCGATGGGCATGCGCTCGGGCCGGAAGAGGTAGACGCTCCCCTGGCTGCGCAGCCGCTCCAGCTCGTCGACGGTGCGGTTGTAGTTCTCGGGGCGGTCGATGACGGCCTGGACCAGGGCCGGGTAGCGGGCGTAGAGCCGCTGGAGGATCTCGATCTCGTGGCGTCGCGTGGGCGGTTTGCGGTAGCCCTCGGGGCGGGTCATGACCACGAGCATCTTGTCGTACCCGTCGGCGCGGGCGGCGTCGACGGCGAACCCGCCGGTGGGTCCCGACGGCGCCGTCCACGTAGGGGAGCGCCGTCGACCTCGACCATGGGCATGAGCACCGGCATCGACGACGACGCGCGCGCCCGCACCAGCAGGTCCGCCATGGTGGGCATGTCCTCCAGGCCCCAGTAGACCTCCTCACCGGTGTCGCAGCGGAAGGCGCCCAGACGCACCGTGGCCGGTGAGGCGGCAAAGGTCTCCCAGTCGAAGGGGATGGACTCGTCGGGGGCGGAGGTGTGCAGGTAGATGTGCTCGGAGTTGAAGTAGCCCTTTCCGGTCACGAAGCTGCCCCAGCCGCCGGCCTTGGGGTCGGTGGTCAGCCCCAGGTAGGCCTCGCGGGTGCGCCAGGTGTCCCGGGAGACGAAGTTGCAGGTGTTGGTGCAGCCGGCGGAGATGCCACCGACCCAGGGGAAGGAGAGCCCGGCCTCCAGCATGACGCGCACGAGGCCGGCCGTGTGAGCCCGCGCATACCGCCGCTCTCGAAGACGAGGGCGACGTCGTCGGGCCGTGGGTGACGGGAGCGGGCCGGTGACTGGGGTCGGAGACGGGACGGGCCGGTAGAAACAGGGGTCGGAGACGGGGACGGGCCGTAAAACAGGGTCGGAGACGGGGACGGGCCGTAGAACACGATCGGAGACGGGGACGGGACGCGGGCTCACGCCCGGGAGCCTATGGGTTCCATGGCGCCATCGCACGGGTGATTCCCGCCCCATGTCGGCCGAGCGGTCGGGAGAGTAGCGTGAGGTCATGACTACCTCCAGCGCACTGCGCATTCTTGAGCCGATGACCATGCGCGGGCTGACTGCCCGCAACCGCCTGTGGCTGCCGCCGATGTGCATGTACACGGTCGAGGCGCGGGACGGCGTCGTCACCGACTGGCACGTGGTCCACTACGCCAGCCGCGCGGTGGGCGGCTTCGGCACGATCGTTGTGGAGGCCACGGCGGTCACCCCTGAGGGGCGTCTGTCCCCCAACGACCTGGGGCTGTGGTCCGACGAGCAGGTCGCCGGCCAGCGCCGCCTGGTGGAGGCGATTCACGCCGGCGGGGCCCTGGCCGGTATTCAGATCGGGCACGGCGGGCGCAAGTCGGGGACCCGCCGTGGCGACCCAAGGTGGAGGGTGCGCGCACCGGCACCCTGGAGGGCTGGGAGCTGCTGGCCCCCAGCGCGATCCCCTTCCCGGAGCACGCGGTTCCCGCCGAGCTGGACGAGGCCGGTATCCGCCGGATCGTGGAGGCCTTCGCAGCGGCCGCGCGCCGCGCTGTCGAGGCCGGGTACGACGTCATCGAGATCCACGGCGCCCACGGCTACCTCATCCACGAGTTCCGCTCTGCCCTGTCCAACCAGCGCACCGACTCCTACGGCGGAAGCGTTGAGAACCGTCAGCGCTTCCCGCTCGAGGTGGTGCGGGCCGTGCGCGAGGCCATCGGGCCGGACACGCTGCTCGATATCCGGCTGTCGGCCTCGGACTGGGCCGAGGGGCGGCGTCACTGGTGAGGAGACCGCCGCCTTCAGCCGCGAGCTGGTGAAGGCCGGTGTCGACGTCCTGCACATCTCCAGCGGCGGTAACGTCCCGGCCGAGATCCCGGTGGGGCCCGGCTACCAGCTGCCGCTGGCCGAGCAGGTCAAGCAGGCGGTCGCCGGCAGCGACGTCCCGGTGGTGGGCGTGGGCCTCATCGAGGAGGCGGCCCAGGCCGAGCAGGCGCTCATCGCCGGGCAGGCCGACGCGATCGCCGTGGGCCGGGCCGCCCTGCGCGACCCCTACCTGCCGCTGCGCTGGGCGGCCGACCTGGGGGCGCGCTCCTGGGACGAGGCCCCCTGGCCCATCCAGTACTGGCGCGGCACCTGGCGCTGAGCAGAGCCCGGCCACCCTCAGCCATTACTATCTCCTGGGAAGTCCTCAGTCGCATGCGACGTATCCATCCTCTGGAGGTAGATCCTTGGGCAGCAGCCATTCGACGGCACCCAGCGCGCAAAGGCACCGCGGGGACGTGTACTCCTCCCAGTGCCCGTGCCGCGATCTTCTTGACGTCGTGGCCAACAAGTGGTCCGCTCTGGCCATCGGCGCACTGGCCGAGGGGCCGTTGCGCTTCGGGGCGCTGCAACGGCGCCTTCAAGGCATCTCGCCGAAGGTACTGACCGCCACGCTGCGCCGGCTGGAGGACCACGGGCTCGTGCACCGAGAGGTGATCCCGGAGGTTCCTCTTCACGTGGAGTACTCCCTGACGGAGGTCGGCCGGAGCGCCGTCGAACCGGTATTCGCACTTCGGGAATGGGCCGAGTCCCGATACGCGCATGCGCTGACTCACGTGAGGTCGATCCCCTAGGTCGTGTTGCGGCGTGAAGGCGGTCCCGGGGCTATGACCCGGGGAGTCGCCAATGCGCGCAGTTCGGCGGGAACGCGCCTCAGTCCTCGACCTCGGACTTTGAGGGTGCAGCGGGGCCTACGGCGCACCCACGAGTCCCTGGGCATCCGGACGCCATCACGGCCGGCGCACCGGCACTCCACTATCTTCTTGATAGTAGAGGTCATTGCGGGTAACCACTTTCTTCCTACTACGGTCTGTGCCCGTTGACGGTGCACCTCCGTCGAACCTGGCACAAGCCCGATGAGCAAAAAGAGCAAGGAGCTATCGATGCCCTCAAGCAGCCCTGACACCCGAAGTACCATGACCGCTGTCGTCACTCGATCCGGAGGCTCGGTGGACACCCCGGATGCCCTGATCGATGCCACCGTCCCCGCCCCGGCGGCCCCCACTGGCCACGACATCCTCGTGGAGGTTAAGGCACTGTCCGTCAACCCCGTTGACGTCAAAGTGCGCGCCGCCCTCAACCACGCCGGCGGCGAGGAACGCATCCTGGGATGGGATGCAGCGGGAACGGTCATCGCGGTCGGTGAGCAGACCACTCTCTTCCAACCGGGCGATGACGTCTACTACGCCGGAGCACTGGAGCGTCCCGGCTCCTACGGACGGCTGCAGCTCGTGGACGAACGCATCGTCGGACCGAAGCCGAGCTCGTTGGACTACGCGAGTGCGGCGGCGCTGCCCCTGACCTCCCTCACCGCGTGGGAGGCTCTTTTCGACAAGCTCCACCTGAGCAGGGACTCCACAGGCACGATCCTCGTGCTGGGAGCCGCAGGAGGGGTGGGATCCATGGTGATCCAGCTGACCAAGGCCCTCACCGATGTCTCCGTCATCGCCACCGCCTCACGTGAGGAGTCCCGCGACTGGGTCCGGTCGCTGGGTGCCGACGCAGTGGTGGACCACTTCGCCGAGGACCTTGCCCAGCAGATCCTCGCCATCGCACCGGATGGCGTCGACTATGTCTTCACCCCACAGAGCCGAGGGCGCGTGCCGCTGCTGACCACAGTGGTTCGTCCTTTCGGGAGATCGTCGCCATCGACGACGAGCGAGACCTGGACCCTGTACGCGCTCAAGGACAAGGCCATCTCCTGGCACTGGGAGTTCATGTTCGCCCGGCCCAGGCACGGCTACGACCTCATCACCCAGCACCGCATCCTCTCCACCGTCGCCGAGCTCATCGACAGTGGAAGAATCCGTGGCACTGCGTCCCAGACGCTCACGCCTCGCAATGCTGCCCAGATACGGGAAGCTCACCGCCTCATCGAGAGCGGGCGCACCGTGGGGAAGATCGTCGTGGCCGACGCCGGCTGAGTCGACCGAATCGGGACCGAACCGGGCTTCGATCGCCGTACGCGGTGGACTAGCCGACGGCGTCGAGGTAGAGCCAGCGGCCGGCGCGGCGGGTGAAGCGGGAGCGCTCGCGCAGGGGCGTCGTCACCACTCCCCCGCGCCCGTCGCCGGTGCGGTAGGTGGCGGTGAACTCCACGATGCCGGCCTCGTCGTCCGCCCCGCCGTCGACGGTCTCGTGAATGGTCAGTCCCGTCCACCGGGTCCCGGGGTGGCAGTAGGGCCCCTCCGGGCGGGTGCGCGGGTGCCAGGTGCGGAAGAGGTAGTCCTCGTCGCCGACGACGAAGGCCGTGTAGCGCGAGCGCATGAGGGGCCTGGGCCGTGGGCGCCGGGGCACCGTCGTGGAACGGCTCGCAGCACTGGGCGTAGGTTCCTCCGCTGCCGCAGGGGCAGGGGGCGGCGCCGTGCACGCCCGCGGCGCGGATCGGCGAGTCCTGTTGGGCCCTGCGACCCGCTCGCTCCCCCGCCATGCTCAGGCCCCCTGCCAGTAGGCGTGCAGGGCCTGGGCGAGCCAGGGACCGTCCTTGACGCCGCACATCTCGCGGGCCGAGTGCATGCTCAGCAGGGGCACGCCCACGTCGACCGTGGTGATACCGAGGCGGGTGGCGGTGATAGGGCCGATGGTGGACCCGCAGGGCACGGCGTTGTTGGAGACGAACTCCTGGCTGGGCACGCCCGCGGCAGCGCAGGCCCGCGCCCAGATCGCGGCTCCCACGGCGTCGGTGGCGTAGCGCTGCTGGGCGTTGATCTTGAGCAGGGGGCCGTGGTTGATGAGCGGCTGGACGACCGGGTCGTGCAGGTGGGCGTAGGCGGGGTGGACGCTGTGCCCGGCGTCGGCGCTCACGCAGGTCGAGCGGGCCAGGAGGGCATCGACGGCGTCGCCCTTGATCCCCAGGGCCGCGGCCAGGCGCCGCAGCAGGGTCTCGAGGAAGGGCCCACCCGCCCCGGAGCGGGTGTCCGAGCCGACCTCCTCGTGGTCGAAGGCGACCAGGATGACGGGTTCGATGGGTTCGGCCCCGACGACCGCGAGCGTCTCGAGTGCGGCCAGTCCGGCGTGGACGGAGGAGAGGTTGTCCAGGCGGGAGGAGGCCAGGAACTCTCCGTCCCGGCCGAACCGGGCCGGCGCCTGGGTGGGGTAGGTGAGGACGTCGTGGCCGGCGAGCTCGGCCGCATCGATGCCGGCGATCTCGCACAGGTGGGCCTCGACCGCGTCGGGGGCGGCGTCGGGTCCGGCCAGCGACCACAGGGGCAGCAGGTGGGTCTGGCGGTCCAGGTGGAGGGTGTCGTTGACTGCGCGGTCCAGGTGCGGGGCGATCTGGCAGACACGGGCGATGGGGCCGGTGCGCACGAGGTGGACGGCGCCGTCGCGGGTGGTCAGGCGCCCGGCCAGGCCCAGCTCGCGGTCGAGGAAGGAGGCGAGCAGGGGACCGCCGTAGACCTCGGCGTTGATGAGCTGCCACCCGGAGCGGACGACGGCGGCCGAGGGCTTGAGCTTGAGGGCCGGGGAGTCGGTGTGGGCTCCGAAGATGCGCATGCCCGCCCCCGCGGGGAGTGCCTCGGGCAGCGCCCAGGCGGCGATGGCGCCGTCACGGATGACGTAGCCGCGGCGCGGGAGGCCGCCCTCCCAGGAGACGGTCTCGTCGGCGCGGGTGAAGCCGGCCGCCTCCAGGCGGCGGGCGACCTCGGCGGCGGCGTGGTAGGAGCTGGGCGAGGCGGTGACGAAGTCGATGAGCGAATCGGTGTAGGCGTCGTCGTCGTGCAGGATCGTGCCGGCGCCGGTGGTGGCGGCTGCACGGGCGGGTGTGCTGGCGGCATCAGTCATGGACCCAGTCTTCCACCGGTGCACCTCGCTCCCCGACCGACCTTCCGGCCGGAACCCACCACGAGGTAGGGCAGAATCGGGGCGTGAGCATCTCTCAGCCGGTCATCCCGCCCGCCTCGTCCTCTCCCGTGCGCGCCGTCCTGCTCGATGCCGACGGCGTTCTGCAGCTCATCGGCACCCCGTGGGGTGAGGCGCTGACCCGCGGCGGCGGCCCGCCTTCGCCCAGGCCATGGTCGATGGTGAGACTGACGCCCTGGCAGGGCCGGGAGACCCTCACCGAGCTGCTGGAGCGGGTGGTGAAGGATCTGGGGCTGGAGCTGCGCGCATCGGACCTGCTGGAGATGTGGCACCGGGCCACACCCGACCCTCTGGCCTGGCAGCTGGTGGGGATCTGCGCGAGGCCGGTTACACAACGGTCCTGGCCACCAATCAGCAGTGGGAGCGTCGGGCCTGGATGCGCGAGCAGCTGGGCTATGACGGCCTGTGCGACATCGACGGCTACTCCTGCACGCTGGGGGTGGCCAAGCCGGAAGCCGCCTACTTCCAGCGGCTGCTGGAGCTCGCAGGGGTGGAGGCGGACCAGGCCCTGTTCGTCGATGACAGCGCCACCAACATCGCCGCGGCCCGCGAGGTGGGCTTGCGCACTATCCACCACCCGGCCGACGCCGGCGGCGAGCTCCTGCGCCGTGAGGTCGCCCAGGCCTTGACGCTGGCCGCCCGTCCGTCGCAGGGATGAGCCGGCGGGCCACCGTTCCTCCTTTCGGAACTTGCCCATCCGGCGCACGCGGGGAAGACTCCCCCTGATAGGAGCGATCACACGGAAGGACACCTCATGGCAGGAACCGTGACGGACGAGCAGGCCCCCGAGGCCACCACCACTGAAGCCGCTGCGTCCACCGTCGAGTCCTCCGCCTCCACGGCCCGCCGTGCCCCGGAGGTCTTCCTGCGCCTCATCACCGCGATCCACTCCATCCTGCCGGGCTTCGTGCGCAGCCGGATGCCGGTGACCTTCATCGGCTACGCGATCATCAACGGCTCGGCCTTCTCCCTGGACATGACCTGCCTGTGGGTGTTCTACAACCACTTCCACTGGTTCTACCCGGTGGCGGTCACGATCGGCTACGCCATCGCTGCCGTCTACTCCTTCCTGCTCAACCGGTGGCTGAACTTCCAGGCGCACGGGCACGTCGTCAAGCAGGGGGCGGGCTACATGGCCGGAGTCATCAGCCAGTACGTCATCTTCATCCTGGGCCTGTCCTCGCTGCTGCACTGGTTCGGGGTCAACGCCGAGCTGGCGCGCGTCATCTCGGCCTGCTGCGAGGGCATCTACCTCTACGTGTTCATCCGGCTGTGGGTGTTCCGCGGGGTGCCGGAGCCCGAGCAGACGCACGAGCCCTCGGCCTCCCCGGCCGACGCCTGAGCACCCCGGTCGGAGGCGAGACCGGCGAGGAGCTCGGCACTCACCAGAAGGCGCGAGTCGTCTCGGTGGGGCCCTCGAGCTCGGTGAAGCCTGCATCGGTGACGCTGACGGGCCGCGTGACGGTCTCCCACTGCTCCCGGCTGGGCACGACGACGCGTACCCGGTAGCCGTCGTCGGCCCAGGCCCGCCTCAAGGAGGACGGCATAGCGCTGCTCTCCCAGGCCAGCTGGGCGGCGTGGGCGCACTGGGCGGCCAGCTTGCCCGAGGTCATCTCATGCAGAGGCGTGACCTCGATCGTCACGAGAAGCCCCGATGGATGCCGACGCCGCCGTGAGCGCGATCTCCTCGGCCGCTCCCGGGTCCTTGGCGATGCGCGCGGTGATCTCGGCGGGCGGTGGGGGCAGCTCGTCACCGGCCGGGAAGTGGGTGCCCTCCACCTGGGTCTTGGCCAGGGCTCCGGGCAGGGGGCGCACCGGTCCGGGGACGAAGGGCGCGCGCGGCAGCCCGCCCCCAGCCGGCCGGACCGTCCTGGGTGACGGTGACGCCGTCGATGTCCTGGACCTCATCCCAGCGCTTGCCCCGGGCTCGGCGCACGAGCTTGCGGATGCGCCCGTCGCGCCAGTAGTCGACGGCCGGGTTCCACGGTCCGCCGGAGGCGGAGGCGGGCGAGGCCAGGAGGGAGACGACGGCGCGGGCGGCGGCCTCGGCGACGTCGATCCGCCGGGGCGGGTGGACCTTGTCGTAGCGCACGGCGATCTGCATGCCCCAGGGCACGGTGTGGTCCAGGTTTCCGGACAGGGAGGGCAGAGGCGATGACGGTAAGAACGGCGATGCGGAGTGCGGCACGGGTAGGAGCCTACGGGGTCGTGATCGACCGCGTCAGGCCCCGTCCGTGCCCCGCCTCCTGGGGACCGTCGGAGCCATGGGAGGGTCCCGGAGGAAAGACCGACCCTTACTATTCCCCACCACATGGCGGATAAGCGACGTGCGAAGATCCTCCTGCGGCAGGAGAGGATTCTCGCGGCGAGTCGTTTAAGTTGCCACTATGCAACCACCTGTTCCGTCCGCTGTCCCCGGTTCTCCTGGCCCGGCACCGTCGGCCGTGCCGCCATCTCGCCCACGGACGTTCAACGGCGCAACCGTTCATGGCATCCTCGGAACCCGCTGGCTGCGCCACCCCGCGGAGATCCCGCTGCTCATCGCCGCCGTCATCACCACGATCCTGGGGTACATCGGCTGGGTCGGTGTCATCATCTGGCTGGCCTCCGTGCCCAAGCCGACCGGCGTGGGCGCCACGATCCGCAAACAGCTCATGGAGGGCGGGACCCTGTCACAGGTGATCCTGATCATCCCCCTCCTCCCTCTCCTGGTGTGGATCATCCGCGCCATCATGTACGCCCAGCTGCGGGCGAGCTCGGTGCAGATGTCTCCCACCCAGTTCCCGGAGGGGTACCGGATGGTCGTCGAGGCCGCCCAGGAGTTCGGGCTGCGCCGAGTCCCGGACGCCTACGTGGTGCTGGGCAATGGTCAGATCAACGCCTTCGCCTCCGGCCACGGCTTCCGACGCTTCGTGGCCGTCTACTCCGACCTGTTCGAGATCGGCGGTCAGGCCCGCGACCCCGAGGCGCTGCGCTTCATCATCGGCCACGAGGTCGGTCACCTCGCGGCCGGTCACGTCTCCTACATCCGTCTCATCTTCTCCCGGCTGGTCGCCTACGTCCCCCTCCTGGGGCAGGCGTTCTCGCGGGCCCAGGAGTACACGGCGGACAACCACGGCTACGCATACGCCCCTGAGGGCGTCCCCGGAGCCATGGGAGTCCTCTCCGGCGGCAAGTACCTGGGGGCCGAGGTCAACACCCACGCCCTGGCTGATCGCGCCACCCGCGAGAAGGGTTTCTGGCTCCACCTGAGCAACTGGCTCTCCAGTCACCCGATCAACACGTGGCGCGCTCACGCCCTGCGCGACCGCAGCCGGCCGGGACGGCTCATGTTCCGCCCGCCGGAGTCCACCGCCTGGTTCCCGCCGTCGGCTCCCAGCGGCAGCGGGTGGTCCGACTCCTGGCCGACGCCGGAGCAGATGCGCTCCGTGCTGGACTCCACCTCCTCGAGCGTGCCCGGCGAGGAGCAGTTCGGTCGCTACCCGGGTGTGAGCTACGAGATCCCTCGCAATGAGCTGCGCTGGGCCTCCCCCGTTCCCGTTCCGGCGGGGACTGAGACTCTTGGGCAGGCCACCTTCCGAGCGCGCCCCAGCACGACCGGCTCGCCCGGGCAGCACCAGCCCGGACCTTACGGTTACTCCCCATCAGTCGAGCCGCAGGGCGAGCCCATGGGAGATTCCGACACGGTCGCCTCCAACGCCCCTGCTCCGCAGTGGCGAGATGACGGGCCCGGCCAGGGGTGAGACCCACTGGGGTCGAGGCGACCCCCGGGATCACGACGGCGCCGGTTGGCGAACAGCTGCGTTCACCAACCGGCGCCGGACAGGTTCAGCGCGGGGCAACGGCGCTGGCCGCCGCCATGAAGGAATCCAGGGAGTCCCGCAGGTCCGCGGAGTTGTCGGCGACATGAATGGCCTGGCAACGGACGGCAAGATCATCGAGCTCGGCCAGGCGACGTCTCACGGACTCGACCACGCCGGAGGCAGCACCGGAGAGCTCTGCGGCGGTGGCGGGCAGCGCCGGGTCGCTCGACGCGGGAGAACCGGTCCACAGCATGAGGAGCTGGTTCGGAATCGTCATCATGCGGCTGGCCTCGCCGATGTAGGCGACCGCCTGGGCCGCGAGCGTGCTGTGGGCCTGAGCCTGACGCTCCATCTCGGCGATGCCGTCACGGAGCGACTCGATGAGGTCCGGGATGGCCTCCGCCGAGTACTGCGGGTCTCCGACACCGTCGATGAGCTCAACGGTGAACAGCGAGGTGATGGTGGCATGCAGACGGGCCAGGGCGATGCGGAAGCGGGTCCGGGCGCCATTGGAGTCGAGCTGGGCCAGGGTGTCGACGAGCCGTGCCACGAGGGGGCTGACCAGGCTCTGCATCTGGGCCCACAGGTCCAGCAGATCCGCCAGGGGCTTGACCCGAGGGTCGGAGCGGTCCAGGGCGGCGATGCGCTCGGCGCTCAGACGAGGGTCCTCCAGGGTTCGGGTCAGCCCCTTCCCCGCGGCCTTGAGGGAGGCGGAGAGCTCGGCGAGCTGCTGCTGACCGGACATCCACGAGTCGAGCCCGGCGGCGACGGTCGTCACCGCCTCGAGCATGACGTGCAGGTCCCCGGTGGCGCCGGGACGCTCCGGTATCCCATCGGAGAGCTCCTCACGACGCGCCACCTCCGCCGGCAGGGCTGCATTCTGGAACTCCTCGTAGGAGGACAGGCCCGCCCCGGCCAGCAGCTCGGCGATGCGGCCGAGGCCCTCCTCCGCCGCCGCCCGACGGTTGGCCCCGGCATCGATGGCCCGGTCCTCGGTGGCGCGAGCGTCGCGGTAGATGGCGCATGCGGTGTCGAACAGGTCGGAGCACACCGGACGGGTGCGCACCGAGAGGTAGCCGCCGTCGGACAGTGGGGTGACGGTGGCGAAGACGTCGTACTCACTGCCGTCGGCGGCGAGGTTGCGCACGTAGGCGGCGAAGGGGCTACCGGCTTTGAGGGTGTCCCACATGGCCTTGAAGGCGCCGCCGGGCATCTCCGGGTGACGGATGATGTTGTGCGGGGCGCCGGAGAGCTCGTCACGTCGGTAGCGAGAGAGCTCAATGAAGATGTTGTTCGAGTGGCGGATGACGCCACGCGCGTCTGTGGTGGAGAAGAAGAGCTGGTCAACCCCCACCTCGTGAACGGCTCCGGTGACCTGCGGCATAGGCAACTACTCCTTGGAGAAATCGAGGGACGGCGTCATCCAGCATCCGGAGCCGGAAGACACCACCTTCCACCCGTTGATTGACGGTTGGACGGGTGAACGATACACCGCATTTCCGGAACGAGACCTGAGAGGATTCAAAGCAGAGGGCCCGCCTATGCATTTAAAATACATAGAGATTAACGTCATTAACCCCCTCGGAAAAGCAAAGTACCCACCCAAAGGGAAGCGGAAGAAACCTCTCGAACGAGTTTCCAGGCGACTCTCAGGTACATTGAAGCACTCCCCCAGGAGCAGTGGGTTACATAGGATCCTGCCGCTGGACGGAACCGGTCGCGAGGGTTGGGGAGCCCAATGACCGATCGGCTTTCGAGGTCGCCCGGGTTGATAGGGAGCCCGACGTGAACCGCTCTGGCGAAGGAGGGTTGAGTCCCCTCTGGAATATGGGATCCAGAGGCGATGCCGCCCTCAACGACAGGGGCCTGTGGGGCTCGGAGTTCTCCGAGCCCCACAGGCCACGTCGTTTTTCGACATCATTGCGTCGGTTTCTTCTCCACACTCCCCTCTATCGAATAAGGCGGGGAAGCAGACGGACACCGATCGCCATGACGACGAGCTCCACAAGGGTCTGAGCCACCACCGCAATCGGCGCCATCCCCATAGAATCGGGCAGTGCCAGAGCCAACGGCAGAACCACCAGCGAGTTACGGGTGGTCCCGGAGAAGGCGAGAGCCAGGCGCTCCTGACTTCCCTGGTGAGCCATGCGCCCGACGACGTCTCCCACAGCCGGCATAACGAGAGCGAAAGTCACGAAGAGGGGAACAACCCGGGCGACGACGTCGGGCCAGGGAGGCGACATGGGAACCTGGGATGCGACGACGAGCGCCAGGGTCGCCATCATGAGCGGAACCATGAGCGCCGTCGTCGCTGAAGCGAGCCGGGTGGCGAGCCGGAACCGGGATGAAGCGCGCCGCGTGAGGATCGATAGTCCCATGGGCAGCGCGATCATGAGGACGAAGGCCTGCGCGAAGGGTTGCCAGCCGATACCACCGCCCTGAGCCCCAGGTGAGCCGGCGGCGAGGCCAGCCACAGTGGCAGAACGAGGGCCTGGATGAGCATGAGGCCGGAGAGGCCGCCAGGGATACGCGACCATGCGCCGCCGGCCAGACGGGTGAAGACCATGACGTAGTCGACGCAGGGCGCCAGGGAGCACCAGGAGGGTGCCGACCAGGAGCCCCGACTCATCGGCCACCAGTCGGGACAGAGGCAGAGCCACTGCCGGCACCACCAGGAAGTTGACCATCAGAAGCGCCGTCGCATGAACCGGGCGTCGGCGAGCGGCCCGCAGGCGATGGAAGGGGACACCGAGAAAGGTCGCGTACAGCAGCATGACCAGCACCGGGGCGATAGCTACCTCAAGAAGGCTGCGGGCTGCAGGAGCGGCCAAGCCCAGGACGGCGCCGGCCACGAGCGCACCCAGGTACAGGACCACCTGGTGGTGCTCCATCCACGCGACCACCGGGGCCTCCTCGCCTGCGTCCTCCATGCCGGAACCGTATCGCGACCGGACAGGGCAGTGACCCGGTGACCGCTGCCGGGCGTCTACGCCTCCAGGGAGTAGCCCGTCACCGGCCCGGCTGTGTTGGGCCGCCAGCCCAGCGCCGGGGCGACGTGCTCGGCGAAGGCCTGGAGGATGTGGAGGTTGAAGTCAACGCCGAGCTGGCTGGGGATGGTGAGCATGACGGTGTCGGCGGCGTGGAGCGCCTCATCCTGGAGCAGCTGCTCAATGAGGACATCGGGCTCAGCGGCATAGGTGCGCCCGAAGGTCGACTGCAGGCCGTCGATGATGCCGATCTGGTCGCGGGAGTCCTCGCCGCGCAGGGCGAAGAACTTCCGGTCGGTCTCGGAGACGATCGGGAAGATGGAGCGCGAGACGCTCACGCGCGGGGTCCAGTCGTGGCCGGCCTCCTTCCACGCCTCGCGGTACCGGCGGATCTGCTCGGCCTGAAGGTGGGAGAAGCCCTCACCGGTGGCCTCGGTCAGGAGGTCGAGCTCGCGAGGTTGAGGCCCTGGCGGGCGGTCCACTCGGCGGTCTCCGAGCCCGCGCCCCACCAGAGGCGGCGGTCCACGCCGGGGGCGTGCGGCTCGATGCGCAGACGGGAGCTCGGCACCGGGCGTCATGCCGCTGCTGGTGTCGAGGTCCGCCTGCAGGGACGCCCCGGACGGCATCGAGGAACTGCGCGGTGTGGGCGTGAGCGACGTCGGCTCCGCGCGGGTCGGCGCCGCCGGCGTATCGAAGGTCTCCCAGCCGCGCAGAGCCTGCTCCGGCGAGCCGCGGGAGATGCCGATGGCGATGCGCTGGTCGGTGAGCAGGTCGAGAGCGGCGACCTCCTCGGCCAGGTAGAGCGGGTTCTCGTAGCGCATGTAGCGATTGCAACGACCCGTTCACGTAAAGCGGTTGCATGGTCGAACTGGTATCGCTGAGGAGACGAACGAGGTTGCGGCGTACGTCCGCGCCTCGATGGACCGCAAGGGCGACCGATGGACCGTCGAGACCCAGCTGAGAAAGATCAGGGCGCTGGCCGAGGCCAAGGACTGGAAGGTCGTCGGGTCTACGACGACAACGCGGTGTCCGCGACGAGAGCGCCGTGCTGGCACTCGGTGGGCCGAGATGCTGGAGGACGCCCGTGCGGGCAGAGTTCTCGATGGTGGTCGCCGTGGACATGGACCGGCTCCTGCGTAGCACGAAGGACCTGAATACACTGATCGATCTCGGCCTGCGTGTCGTCACCGTTGACGGCGAGATCGACCTCTCGACTGACGGACGGGGAGTTCCGGGCGACGATGCTCGCCGCTCGCCCGGTTCGAGGCACGACGCAAGGCCGAGCGACAAATCAGGTCGAACGAGCGCCGACGCGCCGAGGGCATCCCACGTCCGCCTGGAAGGCGTTCGGCTGGACGAGGGACGGCGAGTTGATCGAGGAGGAGCCGCCGCCGTACGGCGGGCCTTCGATGCGTTCCTCGGCGAGCCGTCCCTGTCGATCCGGCGAATCCGCGAGGACCTGAACAGCGCCGGTCACTTCACCGCGCGTGGGTCGGAGTTCTCCGTCGATGCTGTGCGCTACCTGCTCGCGAACCCGCTTTACTGTGGCTACATCAAGCACTACGCGTCGGGCGAGCTGTACCCGGTTCAGGGGCGAGGCGTTCCCGCCCATCGTCGGCGAGCAGACGTGGCGGGCCGCGGTGGCGAAGCTGGAGGACAACGTGCGGAGGTCGGCGAGGCAGGGGAACCAGCCGAAGTATCTCCTGTCCACGATCGGGCTGTGCGGGAAGTGCGGCGCGACGCTCGTCTCGGGGACGAACAGCCGCAAGCAGCCGACGTACCGCTGCGGCGAGCAGTTCCATCTCACCCGCCAGCGCGAGCCCGTCGATGCGATGGTCACCGAGGCGGTGCTCACGCGTCTGTCCTCGGTGGACGTGCACGACCTCGTGATGCCACAGGAGGACGATGGGCCGGATCGCGAGGAGCTGCTGACGGAGCGGAACGCCCTGGTCGATCGGGTGAAGGAGCTGAGCCCGCTGCTGCGCGACATCCATCAGCCGGTCCTGGAGATAACGGCGGCGATCAACGACGTGAAGGCCCGCATCGACGAGATCGACGCGGAGCTGCTCGACCGTTCGGTGTCGGCGGCGGCGAAGCTGCTCGCGGACGTCGAGGGCCGGTCGGCACCGCGGAGCGCCGCGAGGTGGTCGAGGCGAAGTGGAAGGTGTTGGACGTGGACCGCCGCCGGATGCTCGTGGACGAGCTGGTGACGGTGACCATCGAGCCCATCACGCCCGGTCACGTGAAATTCGACCCCGACCTGATTCGGATAGAGCCGCGTCGCGACTGACTCATGAGTCGACTCGTCATTGCAATGGTGAGTCGACTCGTGGGAGAATGGTTGCAGACAAGAAGATCCCACCGGGGCCGCGACTTAGAAGCGCGGGGTTCTGCTCCCGGATGAGTAGCCGGTCAAACAGCCCAATTACCGTGGCGGGGGAACCGGAAGATACTCATGTCTGAGGACTTCCGATGTCTGTCGTTATCGACGTTCCCCGCGCATCCGCGCTCGACCGCCCTGGCCTCGATCAGGGCTCCACTCCTTCTCCGCAGGCAGACGGCCTCGATCCCGTCATCGCCGCCGCTCGTGCTGCTGGTCGTCTGGCCGGTGAACGCCTGGCTCGCACGCCCCTGACCCCGCGACAGCGCGCCGCGGTCGCCGCCGTGATGGGCGGTGGTCACCGATGAGCGCCAACCCGCCGCCTTCGACCACGTGAACGGCTTCCGCTGGCGACAGGGCGACCCCTCCCTCGCCGAGTCCGAGGCACGTCTCTACGACCTCGGCGTGCTCCGCTCCGTGCTGGAGGAGTCCGTCGAGATCGCCGTCGCCGACGCCCGCGCCGATGGGGTGACCTGGGCGAAGATCGGCGACGCCCTCGGCGTCACGCACCAGGCTGTCATCAAGCGCTACGGCCGGGGCGGTGGTCGCTGATGCGCGCCGACGCACGCAACCTCAGCACCGCTCCCGCCGACCTGACCCCGCCCGGAGGACTGGCCTGGCACCCGCCGAAGGCGGGCTGCCCGTCGTCGTGATGACGGTCCGCAGCCGTGCTTCGCACTCTAAGAGTTTCGGGAGCCCTCATTCGTTCCTACAGGCGCGGCAGGGCTTGTCGATTGCCGCGTCCTGCAACAACGTGCCTGGTCAGCGGTCGGTTCCGCCCTGCGCTCCGTCGCGTGGCCTCGTGGGATCATTTTTGGGTCTCATTTGGGGGTCAATAGGGGTCATTTAGGCGCCGCACTCTCTCTGAGGCCCTCCGCGCTGTCCGCGGCGGGGGTGGTCGCCGTGGCTAGCAGGGAGAACAACCCGACGAGCATCGGGCTCACGCAGTACCTCGATCCGTCGTACTGGACCTGGGCTGCCGAGGACCCGAACGGGGCCGCGCTGCTCCAGCAGGGGAGCCGAGGCGATCCTCGCCTACGTGGTGCAGCGGCTCGAGGCCACCGGCTGCGAGGTCGTCGAGGCCTACGGCATCGTGCATGACAAGGACGAGCGCGAGGTCTGGAGCGACACGGAGAAGGCTCTGGTGATCGAGCCGAAGCCCGATCACCCTGCACGCGGTCATCAAGTTCGCCAGCCGTGCGAAGAGCGCACCGCTGGATCGGCTCGCGTTCGGCATCGGCGTCGAGCCCCAGTACGTCGAGAGCCGGGCCGCGGGCGGTACGCCCTACGACAACATGCTGTCGTATCTGACGCACGTGAAGTACGCGGACAAGCACCAATACGCGCCTTCGGAGGTCGCTACGGTGCGTGGGCCTGACTACCTCGGGATCGACGCCCAGCGTCGGAGACCTGGCTCAAGGGGCGCGCGCACGTAAAGAAGAAGGTCGTCGCCGAGAACTTCGAGGACATGCGCGAGCGCGTGCTCCGGGCGAGTTCACGCGGGATCAGATCATGCTCACGGACGAGCTGTTCGACATCTACTCGCGGCATCAGCGGAGATCGACGACGCGCTGTCGGCCTACGGCCAGCGCCGCGCATACCGGGCGGCGGCGAAGCTCCGCGCCGGTGAGTTCTCGACGCACGTGGTGTTCGTCCATGGGGATGCCGGGATCGGCAGACCCGGTTCGCCACGGACTTCATCACCGAGGCGATCAACGCGGCGAACGCGCACGGCGAGCGGTGGCAGGTCTACCGGGCCGCGACGGGGAACCCGCTTGATGACTGGCGAGGCGAGGAAGCAATACGTAACTGA
>BNJU01003867.1_pt1 | contig 21070 bp, 28 predicted proteins | sample 8539281 | NCBI WGS metagenome assembly BNJU01 (sample SAMD00202456, study PRJDB9452) | human saliva metagenome | isolation source: human saliva | place: Japan
TCTTGTAATTCCATATGTCTACTCCTCATCTTCTGTCACTTCCCAAACTTCAGCTTGGTAAGGTTCTCCATCTTCATCGTATCGATTGATATAACCAATAAACCTCTCATTTTTTCTTGGTCTCTGCTGATTTCCTTTGATAACCCAAACAGCCCATACTCCGACTAGGACAAAAATTATGAATGTCAGTACTTCTTCCAATTCAGTGCCTTCCTTTAAAATTGAACCCACTTATCATTATCCATAATAAATGGTTTAGCTAGACCTTCACCTGTATAGTTTTCATATTTTGTATCTAAATATTTGTAGCAATCTTCCTTGGTCGCAAATTTGATGGCTTGATAAGGTTCCTCAAAGGTCAACTTTTCGATAAAGAGGTAGCCATCCTCGCTTGGTACAAGAATCCCAACATGGCCTATAAAGAGAGATTGACCATCTAAGTCATCATGGACAACTACGGAGAGCATTCTTGCATTCTCATTAAACTTAAACTGAGAGAGGAATTGTTCCATCTTTGCTGCATGAACCTTAACATCTGTCGTTGCTTCGGTCTTGACTCTTGAGAATAAAATATCGAAGGCGTCCTTATCTTCTGTACCAAAGACCTTTCCTTTATCAATGGCGTCATTATCGACAAACAAGAGGGAATCATCTTTCTCTAACTTAGGAATTTCGATGGAATTTTTTAATAAGCAATAACTGTTAATACGACAGTTAGTACCGACAAAATCACCTTTTTTGGGAGTCCATAGGTGACTAATTTTTTCCACATCATAGTCTGTTTTTGTAAAGGTAGAAAAATCTCCAGTTAATCCAACTGAACCGACAGTATTGTTATAATCATTTACAAGGTTGAAAAATGCATCCACACTGTCCTTATCCAAATGTGCAGCCAAGGCTTTTCGAACTTCTTCTTCGCTTGCCTTGCTATTGAGATTGCTATAGGTTCCTTTATAGCTTTCTTTATCTGAGCTAACCAACTTAGTAGTTGAACCATTCTGTTGTTCCATAGATTGGTTTTGGTTTGTACTACAGGCAGCTAAAGTAAAGATAGCTAAACCACAGCAGCTCATTAATCTAATTTTTTTAGATACTTTCATAAAATGTTTCCTTTTTAACTAAGATTTTTCAAGTCGATTAGCTTCTCCTATATTATAGTTCAAATTTATTTTTAAGTCCAAGCATTTTTGCTAAGAAAGTAATTTTAAATCATTAAAAAGGAAGCTGGCACACAGCACGCTCCCTAATAATTGAAATAACTATGAAATATTTAATTTTAATCACCTTTTAGCTGTACCTGTGTATGAGCTATAAGGTCACCTAGATGTCGCTTATCTTTCCTGAAAACCTTCATTGCTAGTAAGGCAACTGCGAGGAGAGTAGCTAAAAACGAGAGGATAACAGATAAGAAATCAAAATCACTATAGAAACCATGTATCGTGCCCATATGACCTATTTGCCAAGGTAAAAATTTAATGGTGTTTCTAATCAAGCTAGCTTGCACTGTTTTTTTCTTGTAAACCAATTGAAGTCCTGCTTTCGCCTTCCCAAAACTCCCATTCTTTGTATAATCTAAGAATGTAAAAAGTAGAGTGATTGGCAAAACAGAGGTAAAAAAAACAAGACACTGCGACTGAATTTCTGTGAACTCTGGGACGCCATTAAAAAGAATAATGTAAATAAGCATCGAACCTAAAAACAGAAGTACTAAATAAGCTAGAATGAAAAGATAATCAAATAGTAATTCAATCATTCTTTTTTTAAACGAAATAGAATTAATTACTAAAATCTTCATCATCATCAGCTCCTTTATTATCTACTATTCTTTTCAAAAGTTTTATTCTTTCGGTTGAGAATAAACTTCGATATGCTGCCCTAGTACCTTAATTTCTACTGGTAAGTCATCAGATTTGTCACCATCAACATCCGTTTCTAATTCACTATCTGAAGAGATTTTTGATGTGACGAGCTTTCATATATTCGATATTCTCATTCACGACAACATCCCCTTTTAATAAATCAGGGATAACTGACAATTTGGTAAGAATAGATGCATCTTTAAAAATCAAAATATTAGCATAACCATCTTTGTCCTCATCAAAGATTTTTTTGTCAGCGAAATAATTGGTGAGGAGAACTAAAACATGACTGGCTGGTCCAATGTAATTTCCATTCTCAGTCTCAACTGTAATGTTAAATGCTTGATCTGTAAGCACAGACTTCATGGTATTAATCGCATAGGCGAGCATGCCAAACTTTGTTTTATCCTCTATCCCAACGTTATGGATGGCTTCTGGTAGTGAACCAATACTAAAAATATAGCCAAAATAGTTTCCATTTGATTTTCCGATATCAATCTTATTGGTAGAACTAAAATCAAGCTCGTCAATCGCACCGTCAATATCTTGATCGATTTCTAATAGTTTCGTAATGAGATTTCCAGTTCCTCCTGGAATAATCGCAAGTTTTGGAATGTAGTCTTTTTCCGCGATACCAGAAATTACTTCATTAACAGTACCATCTCCACCGAATACAAGAACTGCATCATAGTGCTCCCTGAGACGCTTCTTCTGCAAAGTTTGTGGCGTCTTGCGCTTTTTCCGTAATATTAATCTCCACATCTTCAAAATAGTCTCTAGCTTTATTCTCCAGCTTCACCTTATAATCCAAAGCTTTTTCGCCACCAGAGGTTGGATTGATGATTACCATGATTTTATTCATTTATAATTCTCCTGTCATTAGATTTCCTTACTTTAACTAGCTTTCTTAAGTTTCTTCAAGATACATTTTTGACTGCTAGGTATTCCTGTTCTTTAGCATAGGCAAATACTTCTGAATTTCTAATGTAGTCAAAAAAATATTTTTCCTCTAAATCCTCATCCCAGGTTGATTCATGAAATATTTCATTCTCTTGACATGCTTCATAGAAAACATCGAGGTGAACCTGATAAAACTCTTCATCCTCATCAGGGACTTGCCTTACTAATGATAGTTGAAACAAGGGTTTATCAGATATACTTGTAAATGTCCCTACTTCAAACAAAAATCATTTCATCATCAATTGGCTCACGACACAAATCTTCAAAGATTGCGACCATATCCTCCAAGGGCATTTTATCGGTGATTCTTTCTCTTAAAAATTCAAGTGATTGCTTCATATTTTTTCTCTTTCTAAATGTTTTCGTTCTTAGAATAATCCTATTAAAAAATTGAATCTCTACACCTTTTATTATACTACATTAACAGAAAAAAAGACTGAACCAGACGGTTTTCACCTTGGTTTCAGTCTAGTTTTTTTATAATCGGTCTTGCCTCTGTAAGGACGTCTATCCCAAAATTAATTCCCTGTAAAAAGGTTAATAAATACATATGCTAGGAAGCTATGGAAATCATAAAATCTCCTAAGAACTAACCTGGCTCATCTTTTAATCTAACTTGATAGTTTCAGATAGGATAATTGCCCCAGTACCACTGACATCGAAAAATCCCACATCATGTTTTAAGGCTAATATGAGCATTGTATTATAGGCTGTTTCTGCTTGTGACCATGCAAATCCTGCATAGATAAGATTCTTACCAATACTGTAGTCAGTAAAACGACTTTCCAGCTCTTGGTCATTCTCTAAAGCATCATCCATATCAAAGTCACCATTCATAGGAGGAAATAGTTTTATCATGTCCAGAAACCAACTTTTTAGTTTGCTTGAACTAACTTCAATTGAATCATAATCGTGGTCTTCCTTCCACTCCACTTGCTCCTCATACCATTCTAAAAATTCAGCTTTACTAGCTGGTGCGATTGATTTCTCAAATACTACTAAATCATAAGACATAGCTATACCTTTCTCTTTTATTATCATTACGCATATTTTCTCAATATCCTATACACCTTCTCTCAGCAATGCAAACTTTCAATCATGATTAAAACTAGAGATTGGGGATTGATTTCAAAGTCATCAGCAGTAATTCTGTCATTAAAATACTTGACCGCTTGATCATGATCAAGAAAGCGATTGCTACTAAGATACTGTTCAATCTCATCCAAGAGAAAAGCACTTTCTTTTAAAGATTTATCTTCAAAACCATTCGCATAATGGATGCTCTTCATCATTCGTTTGAGCTTCGTTTTAGGATAGCATTCTTTAAGTTTATCCCTTAAAGAAAGAACAAGTTCCTCAAAAGATTGACTATCTATACCATCCTCTAACAAACCTGATATTATATTCTTTTCGTACATATCTTCGATTAGTTCTTTCAAAGCCTGTTTCAGGACAAGATTGCTTTCTTCAGAATCTGGTGTCATATAAAATTCTTTATCCATTATCTTTCTCACTAAATATATTAAAAAAATTATGATTTCCCACAAAAATATTTTCAGTAAACTTTTTAAAAGCGAGAATTTTTCAATTTGCATCTCACATTCTTTAGAAATTTTTCGTGAGCGACTTCTTCAAGATAGTCATCCAGATGATGGTAAATTTGCATATCTTCTTCTGAACTATCTTGTAAAACTGCAAATACCTTCACTTTCTCATCATTGACAAATACGAAATTATGTTCACCAAAATAAGCCTGATAACCCTTGTCAACTAAGGTCCAAAGTTCATCTTTTTTTAAACCAAAAAAATATCTTTTTTTACAAGATAGGTTTTAGCGATTTCCATTTTCATGATAGATATTTCTCCTTAAGAAACTAGCAATGCTAAAGGTTTACTATTTGATGGTCAATCAGCTCACACAAAACGTGATAGCAACTCAAAACGAACTTTGGTTGGCTATTGAATAGCATTCATCTCTTCTTTCACGTATCGCTCTACATCTTCAATCTCTACAAACAGCGGGTCTAAGTGACACAAGAAGTGCCAATCTTCGGTACCGCGTTTTCTGTAGAGAATAGCTTCGCCGTCTTCACTTCCGAAAAAGCTTCTGTCGGCTTCATATCCGTTGCGTTCTAAGAAGTCTTTTGCTTTGCGGAAGTTTGCTTCTCTGGCTTCGACATAGGCTTTGACTTCATCGTTGTTAACGACATAGGCATCGATTTTTGTAGTGCCTTCGATCACTTTATCGTTTGGTTCGGACAGATTTGAAACTTCTTTCCAAATAATGTCCACATTTTCCTCAGAATGAAACGAAAATCTAGATAAAGGGACAATATTTCCATTGAAGACAATCTCCATATAATCCGGTAGATTTTTTGGATTAAAATACTCCATTTCAAACCCGTCTTCTATTTCTAAAGTATATCCAGGGATTTGAGCTACAAATTCTCGTCCTTCTTCTAAAGTCTCAAATACGACTAAATCCTTTGAAAAATCATTTTGGTACAATTCTAATATAATCATCTATCATCCTCTAATCTTAACTGTTTCTATTAATTCTCATCATTTTTTACGTTATTACTATCTCAGCCTGTGCTACTTCTGTTGAAAATTAAAAAGTAAGATATTAAATTTTGTTAATCTCCTGCTTAAACTTTTAATTCAAGTATTTTATTATAACCTTCATGAAAAACGTTCTCTTGTTACCACTTCACCAGTATATTTCTCTTCTAAAAGTTCATAAATTTCAATTGGTCTAATCCATTCTTCCGCCAAATCTTGAAGGAATGGACTGCATAGCCTCATCTCACCTTTTACTCGATTGTTTTTAATAAAATTCCATATATAGGAATCATAGTTAATAGATTATGGGTACTCTTTTTCATAACATTTATCTCCCCCACAAATTCAGATTGATTGGCAAGTCTACTTAACAAAAATGATGCTGAACATAGCTTGACTTAATTTTTATGAAAAGAGGCCAGTAACAAACTTAAGCCCAGCCTCTTAGATAATCATTTTTTTCTTTGTAGCAAATAATGTATGCTTTGATGAAATCACTACCCACGACAATAGTTAACGGAACACTCAAAACAACTTCATCAGTTTTGCCATTCTCATACTCTTGTCTTTCTTCAGGAGAGTATAGGTACATAGCTATTGAATAGGTGTTTCCAGCCTCCAAGTCAAGATCCATACTGATATTTTCTGATTTGATATTGATTGTTTTTGTTCAATCGAGTCTCAGTCGTTTTATAAACGCCCTCGATTGTATATCTCCCTGGAACTAAAGCAACTACCCTTTCTAGGTTTTCTCCAGTTATTGGATTAAAGTCAGCAAGATTCCGTCCATTAATTTTAGTTTTTGAACAGTATAAATGAACAATAGCTTTATCATTATTATCACTAACAAAGCTAACAGCTTTTTTCTTTCTATTGCTATATACAATCATAAATCCAACAAAAAGCAAGAGCCAAAGGACAAGAAAAAAATACAATAATATAAGTTGAGTTCATCATATATCTCCTATATTTTCTTTTACTTTTTTTAACTACATTATAGCACCAATCATTGAACAAAAGCAAAAAGATATACTAAATGCAAGTAATTGTTTTGGTTCTTCTCTTTCAACTCCTTTTTGTCACTTTTAAATAGCTCTTTTTCAGAAGCATTTTTTTATTTATATTAAGTAAACGAGAACACTAGAATAAATCTTTTATCAATAATTTTTTTATAAAGCGCTTGCTCATGACCTTACGTCATGATGTATAATATATATTAGGAGGTGAGAATGATGGCAAAATTCAGAGCAATCCCAGAAGGGTTTATGACAGTTGGGGAAGTCGCAAAGAAAATGGGAGTTACAGTCCGAACTCTACAATACTACGATAAAGAAGAATTGCTTTCCCCGTCTGCAGAAAGTGAGGGAGGACGTAGACTTTATACTGATAAAGATCTAGTCATGCTTCATCAGATTATATCCTTGAAATCACTTGGTTTTTCTCTCAAGGACATAAAGGGGGCGTTTGAACTCTTTGAAAACTCCAGCTGAAGTTGCAAATGCTCTTACAGAGCAAGCAGATGATATTCGCCAAAAAATAGAACAGCTTCAGGCATCATTGTCAGAAATAGAGCAGTTAAAAGTTGAAGTTTTACAAATACAGACGGTTGACTTTAAGAAGTATGCAGATATTATTGTCAATTTACAAATGAAGAATGAATCTTACTCTCTGATTAAACGTTTTGATGATGATACGCTGGATCACATACGAAGTCGATTTGACAAGAAAAGCGGAGTAGACTTTATGGACAGATTTAATCGCCTAAGTGATGAGATTGTGCGACTCCAAAAAGAAAAGGTGCCCGCTGAAAGTGAACTGTGCCAACAAGTTGTACAAGAATACTGGAGCTTGATCATGGAGTTTACAAATGGAGATTTGACTATGCTTCCGAAGTTGATGGAAGTCGGTAATATTGACACCGCTACTAACGCTTGGGAGGAAAAGCAAAAAATCGTTAACTCATATTTAGAGCCCGCTTTGCAAGTTTATTTTTCAAGACTTGGAACCAATCCCTTTGAGGAGGTATAGGCATGAAATACGCAATAGAGGTTCGTGGATTAGAGAAAAACTACGGAAGTAAGATGGTCCTAAAAGGTCTTAATCTTCAAATCGAAAAAGGAGAAATTTTTGCTCTGCTCGGTGTGAACGGAGCTGGTAAAACAACAACGCTTGAATGTATTGAAGGTATGAGAAAATATGATGGAGGCAATGTTATTGTAAACGGTAAAATGGGAATTCAACTGCAGTCATCTTCTTTGCCAGCTCATATCAAACCTATGGAGGCGATAAAGCTCTTTGCAAAATGGAATCAGACAAGCATTAATAATGCCATGCTGAAGGCTCTTGGAATAAAGGAAATTGAAAAATCACAATATCTGCAATTATCCACAGGACAAAAAAGAAGACTACATCTCGCCCTTGCACTTATCGGAAATCCCGATATTATTTTCCTCGATGAACCGACAGCGGGACTTGATGTTAAAGCAAGACTAGCCCTGCACGAACAAATACGGAATCTCAAATCACAAGGGAAAACAATCGTTTTGGCAAGTCATGATATGGCTGAGGTTGAGGCCTTATGTGACCGCATTGCTATTTTGAATAGTGGAAAGATTGTCTTTTGTGGTTCTCCTTCAGAACTGACAGACAGGTTGGGAAGAAAATATTTCATCCATTTAAAGACCCGGAACGGAGAGGAATCTTTTGAAACAGATACGATCGAGGACACTTTGATTTCATTATTGAAAGAATGCAAACAGAAACATATTCAGATACTGAATATTAAAGTTGATCGTGGCACACTGGAGCAGCATTTCATCGAAATGGCAAGGAGGGGATCGGAATGAATGGATTCTTATATAGCCTAGCATTACAGTGGAAATTGGACATACGAAGTAAGTCTCTCTTGGTTACTTACTATATTGTACCGCTTATTTTCTTTCTTCTCATGGGTGGTATTTTTACTTCTGTTATGCCTGAAATGCGAACCACACTCATACAATCTATGATAGTCATGAGTGTCTCAATGGGGGCCTTTCTTGGCTTGCCACCTTCATTGGTTGAAATTTATGGAAGCGACATAAAAAAGATTTATAATGCTAATGGTGTCCCTATTTATTTAGGATTGGTGAGCATACTTCTCTCTGCCTTTGTTCATCTGATGTTGACCTGCATTGTGATCCTGCTACTGGCCCCTATTTTATTTGAAGCAAGGCTGCCGACACAACTTCCCTTATTCTTTCTTGCGCTGTCCATCTACATGATTGTGTCATTATGTATTGGTAGTTTACTAGGGCTTACTTTAAAAAACCAAGCAAAGCTGACCATGATAGCGCAACTTGTATTTTTACCTTCAATTATGCTTTCGGGGATTATGTTTCCTATTAGCTTACTACCCGATTTTCTCCAAATATTAGGGCGTGTTTTCCCAGCTTATTGGGGATACAGATTGATTCTAGAGAATGATTTTAGTCTTGAAAACCTGTGGTATCTAATTCTTTTATCTTGTATTACAGTAATGACCTGTATCCTCCTCTTGAATAAACAAGAATCTGAGTAAGTACCTGAATAGGGCAACATGAATCCATGGCAACATTAACTTTAAAGAAAAAGCGACGAGATTGTTTCTTATCTCGTCGCTTTGCTATTTTTCAATGGTCAGGCTCAAGTTTTTGTCAAGTTTGTTTCCAACTTTTCTTCTAGTAAGACGCTAACTCTTTACCCGAGGATTTGCTCAACTTCCTTAACCTTATCTTTCATAGTTTGATATTGACTAGTTAGTATCCATTATGATATTGAAACTTCTTTCTCCCATCGTCTGAGCACGTCTTTTAAGGGCTCATCTAGATAGGTATAGGCCTTTTCCTTAATCCAATCAGGTATACCATAAGCAGCTTCGGCTATACTTCCTGTGATAGCAGCAAGAGTGTCACTATCACCGCCGAGAGAAATAGCATTTCTGATAGCATCTTCGAAGTCTGTACTTTCAAGAAAGGCAACAATCGCCTGAGGAACGGTATCCTGACACGTTTCATTAAAACGGTACGTAGGACGAATTTCATCCAGCGTTTTAGAAAGGTCATATCCATATTCTTTCTCGATGTGTTCCTTAACACGTCTTTTAATCTCCGTAGGGTTATTACTATCGAAGAAACAACGGCACATATAGATTGCATCCGCTGTTGCCATAGCTCCTTTAACCCCTTCTGGATGGTTATGCGTCACCTCTGAAGAAAGTTGCGCCAGACGTTTCCCCTCGGACGGCAACTCGTCTGTTGTAGCCTCCATCACCCAAGCGCACGGAGAAACGCGCATCGCAGAACCATTCCCAAAACTATTGTAAGGCTCACGGTTGTCGGTCATAAGCCACCGGTTAAACCTGGCACCGTAATCCGCGTTTGGATACATTCTACCGTACTTCTTCATGGCATCGATGAAGTCATCCTTCTGTCCGCCATTCATGATGGCTTCCGCCACAGCACAGGTCATCACCGTGTCGTCTGTAAAAAAACAATCCTCACGAAATAATGGGAAATTCTTGGTTTTAATATTGTCCCATTCATAAACAGAACCTACAATATCTCCAACTATTGCTCCTAGCATAAGATTCCTCCTTACAGCATATCAGATTTCCAATGGATCACTCTTTAAAAACGGCTCAACCAAATCGATCCATTCTTGAGGCAGGTAAGCTGATAGATAACCATGGTTATAGCCCTTTGCTTCATACAAAATTGTATTTGGATGTAGCTGCTGAAATAATTTCGCCGAAGCTTTCACACAGTTCAATTCTTTTTCACCATAGATATACAGAACCTGCGCCTTGCTAGCAGAAATTGTGTCCTTGAGCCTGTATCGCCCCATATAGGTTTTGTAAATGGTCACCAATGTTTTGATAGGTGTCCTTGGTAGATCCTCTAGATAATAAGCTTTTATTTCCTCTGGATAAGCTAGTTTAGGATAGAGTTTGTTCATCATGCTTAATTGAAGTTTACAAGAAAATTTACTGAACATCAGTTTACCGAATAGAACTACTAGAAAGATGCTGATTTTAGCTAGCTTTGGTTGTGGAATACAGAGGCTTCCATCTATGATGGCCTTCTCAGCTATCTCGCTGTCTAATGACAAAAGCTCCATGGCAATTTGACCACCAAGTGAAACGCCACCGATCGCAAACACCTTTCCACCACAGTTTGCTTTGATATAGTCTAGAATTTCCAAAGCAGAATCTTCAGTAGAAACATAATCAAGTTGATATTCTTCGCCGTGGCCATTCAAAGTGGGTAGAATAACACGGTAGTCTTCTGACAAAATCCGTGCTTGACGAAGATAATTCCACCAAGAACTGCCACCGCCATGTATCAGTAAGATAGGAGGTAAATTCCTATCACCAAATTCATGGAATTTCATGTTTAAACTCCTTACTGTGAGACTTTCAATAGATACATCCTTGTTTAATCTGTTTAAAGAAGCAGTGATCTAAATACATCAATCGTTACTTTCGATAATAGTTAAGCTGATCAAAAAAATTTAAAATATTTTTTTACTAATTCTATTACTCGCCAATATAGTATAAATTAAATAACAAATAAAAATAATAATAAAAATAAAAAAGTAACCAGTCTTACAACTTACTACTATTCATATGATAATTTACAAATGTCTTTCCAGCCACTCGATCTTTTTAAAATCCTTATTGTTATTGTGATCATTTCGATAAGAGTCTTGAGAAGAAGCTTTGTAAATACTTAGATACTGCTCCATACTTGGAAGACGAAAAGTGATGCCTTCAATGTGAATAAGCTCTATATCCGATTCCGAAACTCCTGCAAAATCAGGTAAGGAATCGATACTTCCAAATTCAACACTCACTCTATCCTTTTGGAATTCATGCTCATGAATATCTATTAAGACGTAGCCTAAGTCTTTCATCACTTTCATTATCTTGTCCCAGTCATAAATTCTGAGATGATCAGGTACTTCCCAACCTCTAGGGTCACCAGGCACATGAATGTCAATGTCAGACGGCTCCCAATTTTCTTTCGTTCTAAACTCAAATCCCAAAGAGCCCATCAGTGTCGGTGTAATTCCGACTCGATTTAAATGGAAACAAATGGTTTTAAATTCTTCAAATAAGAGACTCATATTTACTCTAAACCTTTCATATAGATTTTTGTTATTTCTACTATATAACCTTGAACAAAAATCACCTTCACTTTCTAGAGTATAGCCAGTTATTTTTGGATACAAATTCTTTTCCTTACTAATTCTATTACTCGCCAATATTGTATAAATTAAATAAGCAATAAAAATGATAATAAAAAGTAAGATTAATCTTCAACACAAAATAGAGATTTAACAAATTTGCGAACGCATGAAATAATATGCAGTAACCGACAGATTGGGTTTGACGGTCAAGAAGCCCTAAAACAAAACTTAAAAACAACGTATATAAAAAAATAAAATAAAAGGAAATCTTGATGACTTTCTCCAACAATAAACCATAAAGGCAGATGCCAAATCCCCAAATTGATCCTACAATCAAATTAGATTTCCAATAAGTATATTTTTTTATCAAGTAAGGGTTGTAGTATGCCTCTCCATCCTAATTCTTCGTGACCACCACCAAAAAAAGATTAATTGAATAAAGAATAGTGGCATCAGGTAAAATTGATACTCCGTTTAATTCTAAGGAAGATACAGAAAATAGTATCAAAAATTGCTAACAAAATGAATAATGAAATAAATACTACTATTTTTCTTTCTTACTAAATACAAAAATGTTTAAATTTTTATATTATTCCTTTTCAAATAAAAGCCACTTGCAATAGCTGGTCCAAGTGCACCTACTATATGTAATGTTCTCCCTATAATCGTTTCTAATCCCAAAATATGAGATTGCGTAATTATGGCAAGAAGCCCCTAAGCTATATAAGTAATGCCAAATGTACAATAAAGATAATTTTTTTAAATTCTTTTTGTCAATTTCTGTCATTTTATCTTCCTTATTTTGATTATTCTATGTATAATATTTTTTTCTGCTTCTTAGTCGCTCTCGACTATAACTACCTATATTCTATCACAAAAACAAAAAAATCCTTACGATCAAGGCTTTTCAGTATCCCTTTTTGTTAAAAGGTTTTTACGCTTTTACCAGCAAAACTACACACTCAACGTGTGGTGCTAGTAAACTTCTATATTATAGAACGAAAGGGATAGAGTTAATGTTTAAACTTAAACTTTAGAATGAAAATATTTTTTTCTTTTCTTACCCTACAGTATCCGTACAAATTTTATAGGCTTCATCTCATAAAAACTTGTACCTTGCTAAATTCAACAAACTGAAGCTTGTTTGTCTCATTTAGCTTTCTTGGGTTTCTTTTTCTGGCAGTTCCGCATACATACCTTTCAGTAGCTCAGTAATCAAATCCATATCCTCAAATCTGTCGAATGCATACATCAATGTCTTTGAACCCTCATACGGATAACGCAATTCTGAGTCTGCAAGAAGTTTGTCCGATGTCGGCGTTCTCTTTAAAAATAGTTCATTATCGCAAATGTCACCTATCAGCTTACCGTTAAAATATATAAGGTAGCCGCCCATCATCGATCTTATGACAATATCACCTCGTGCAGAAAAAAATCTCACGAACAAATTCATTAAATTCATTCACTATGATTACCTCCTTCAAAATCAAATATTCCTTACTTTATAGCAAACTCTTTCCCTATTTATCCTCAAAATTTCAGCAATCCATTTTCATCAAATTGAAAATTCGGTCCCCATGAAACTTCCCAATAGTATCCATCTAAATCCGAAAAAAATATGCGTGATATCCACCCCAAAAAAACTTCCTGTGGCTCTTTTTACAATTTTTTTCCACCTGCTTTTCTTACTAATGCAATTACAGTCTCTACATCTTCTTTATGTTCAACATTGTAGGCTAATGTAATTCCTGAAAAATCCATTCCCTTTTGGTGGATTATTTTTCATCAATATCTTTTTGCTAATTGTTCCAAAGGAAATAGTTCAAACTTTGTTCCCGGAGTATCAAAAAAAGCATACTGACGGATTATTTTCTCTGCAATCAGTCTTATATCCTAAACCATCTCTATAAAAACTTTATTGACCTTTTCCATATCTTTTCACACCTAAACAAAACAAATAAAAAGATTAGTTACTCAACTTGCCATTAATTGTTTGATATTAAGTATTGATAAAGAAAAAAATTTCATAATTGCACATTTCTTATTGCAGAGATTACAAAACTATTAGATAACGAATTAAATTACTATGAACAAACTGTTATCCTTTATGCTAAGGGCTACTTTGAATTTTAAAAAGAATTTAAATACTGGTGTTGAAAAATGAAACAGGCTATCCAAGTCTTTTGATATTTTAGAAGAGCAAAATATGAAATCTCAGTATATAGATCATTTCTCTCAAAATGTGGAAATAAGATAGAATACTAACTTTAAAGACTTAGTGAAAAGCAGAAACTAGTAATGATACTAGTTTTTTTGCTTTTCTCCATAATAAGTAATTTCCCCTTTTTCCTTCTAAATCTTTTTTTCACAACAAAAAAACCTGAATTTCTATATGCTTTTTGAGCCAATATATTTTTCATTTACAGCCAATATAATATGGTTAATTTCTAATTTTAAAGTTGAATCTATGAATTCAAATATTCCATTCAGAGCATTAGAACCATATCCTTGATTTCTGAAATTATCATCAATAGAAAAATCCTCTAATAAGCGCATAATCATTTTTGATAATAGCCGTACTCTTTTAGGACCAGTGTTTAGGTGTAGGCAAAAACCAATTACTTTATGGTCTTTATTAAGTATTACAATTGGGTATCTATCCTTATCTTTTTTTAGACTTTTTCAATAATATTTTTTTGGGGGTATCAGTATGTGTAATATCATTTAAAGAATAAGAACTTAAAGAATGGTAATGTTCAACTTCACTATACAAAGATAATTTCATGATAATTAATTCCTTTCTCTTTATGTAAGATACATAACTAAATAGGACTCTAGGTATGTAGATTCTTTTTATGAAATATCCTATAAAAAAATCGGATATATTTAGATTTATTGCTTTAATCCTTTATTTTTCATTATTAAAGTAGATAACGCTGACTGCCCCTTAATATATGCTTCCTCAGTATTTTTTTACCAAATACTTCTGTTAAATAATGTATTCGTTTAGTCCACATTATCTTCTCCATTTTATTAAACTAGTAATCGGGAGTTCAAGATGTACTAAATATCCAGTACTTCTACTATTTCTCCATTTTTTTCTTTAAACATAATTTTTGACTACTTCTTCTCCTAAATATTTTTGTAAACTTAGTCAATTCTGTTGATACTTCAAATACTATATTATGTTTTTATATCACTTAATTCAAAACTCGAATCATATCTTGTTTTATCTGACCAATAGTTCCAATTTATATCTGTCCTTTCATAATAAACATAGTTTCCTTTTTGGAGTTACAAATACTCTTTTTATTTATTAACTTCTTTTCATCTTCGGATTTAAATATTTCAGAATACAGCTTCATCCCTTTAAATACTTTGTAATTGCTAATTTTATCATTTGAAATATTTAATTTAATTTCTTCATACTTCATAGAAAAACCTCCACAAATTCTAATTTGTCATACAATCAATTTGCTTGCCAATTTGTAAACCTGTTGTATCCCTTTACTTTCTAATTTCCAGCTATCAAGCTCAATTTTAATCAACTCTGGAAATTTCTTACTAACGTCCCTTATAGGGGGACACATTTATTCCCATTAACTTATTATCTTTGGTAACAAAAACATCCCCACAGTGTTTATGGAAATAGAATCCATCTCAAATAAATTATCAAACCTAGTAGAAAATATGAGAGGTCACTTTAATACTTCCCCACTAAACGAGAAAAGTCTTTACCTACAAGGCTTTTCTTATCCCCTTTCGTTACAAGGTTTCTAGGCTTTTATCAGCAACGCTACACACTCAACATGGTGCGTTTGTGGAAACAGATCAACCGGCTGTACCTTTTTCAATTCGTAGCCTAGCTCTTGGTAGAGTTTGATATCACGCGCCATGGTGGCAACGTTACAGGAGATATAGGCGATGCGTTTAGCTCCTGTTAGGGCGCTTGCTTTGATAAAGCTTTCGGTTAAGCCCTTGCGTGGTGGGTCGACCAAAGATAACGGTTGGTTGGATGCCTTCCTTGAGCCAGTTCTTCATAGCATTTTTCCGCTGTATCACAGACATAGTCGGGCATTGGTGATGCCGTTTAAACTAGCATTCTTCTGGCTATTCTCCACGGCTTCGGGGATGACTTCTACGCCATAAACTTCCTTAACGTGTTTAGCAACTGATAGTCCAATAGTCCCAATTCCTGAGTAGGCATCAATAACGACATCCTCTGCTCTTAACTCCGCAAAGTCAATGGCTGTTTGATAAAGCTTTCTCTGCCATTTCGGTATTGACCTGGTAAAAAGGCTGGGCCTGAGATTTGGAAATCATTACCCAACATTTGATCGGTAATGTAATCTTGACCATAAGAACGTACGCCATTCTTTTCCCGAAAATCGCATTGGTGTTTTTGGTCATTGATATTTCTGCATAACAGACACAATTTCTGGGAACTGCTTGATGACTTGTTCAATCAACTGTTCAACTCGGAAAAACTTTTAGGACGAGTGGTCACCAAAAATAACCATGATTTGACCTGAATGATAGCCCACGACGCACAACAAGGTTACGAATCAAGCCAGACTGTTCCTTCTCATCATAAGGGTTTTCAAGTCATAACGACGAAGCAAATCACGTAGTGCAAGAATAACCTGGTCAATGACTGGATCCTGGATATAAAAAAATCTTCCAAGGGCATAAGGTCGTGAGAATTCTTACGGAAGAAACCAGTTTCTAGAACACCATTTACTCGACGAACAGGTACCTGAGCCTTGTTACGATACTTGATCGGATGTTTCCATACCAAGAGTATCAGCAACCTCTACATCCGTGATACTAGCAATCTTGTATAGGCTGTCTTTTGACTTGCTTGGTTTTGAACTTGAGTTGCTCTGGATAAGCTAGATGACCTAGGTCTGCAATCCCCTGAACGCAGGTAAGCCAAATCTAAGTCTTGATTACGATGTGGAGATTGAGAAGGTATTCCTCGACCTTACCAAAAACCAACCTTTCTTTATTGACTTTGAGGACACGCATGAGGATTTTTTCTCAGTCGGTAGAGCATTCTCAACAAAAAGACCAAGCCATCTACCTTAGCAACTCCTGCTCCTTCATGGGTCAAATCGACAATCTCTACTTCTACAATATCATTTTTTTCTTTAACATATGTTTCACTTTCTATGAGCCGACAAAAAAAAGACGGCAACAATCCTGTTACCATCTATTATACCATGAATTGACCTAAGCACCAAAACTCTTGAAGAAATCAAGGATGGCTTGCCAAATAGAGCTAAGGATATTTCCCACCGTCTTGAATAGCTTTATTGGCATCAAAGTTTAAGGTCGATATTACTGAAAGCTGTCACCAGCTTGCGCAACGATACTTTGTTTCAAATCTTTTAGAGTCTTTGTAAAGTCTTCATTGTTGAGAATATCGCTCTTTGATAGATTGAAAGGCAAAGTTGATAATGACATTGACCTGGTTGCCTGTAACAACTTGATCCAGTTTGTAGTTCTTCAAAGTATCTTCGACAATCTTACGAACATCATCTTCTGTAAGTTCACCTTTGGACTCTTTTGCCTTAGCGACTGCAGCCTTGATATCAGCAAGTGCAACGTTCAGTTTATTGGCATCGAATCCTGATTTGTCCTTGTTTTTCATCGTTAATATCAGACAAGGCCTTGAGCTCTTCCTGAGCCAAGTCTTTATTTTCTTGAGGTAATTTTACACCATTTGACTCAAGGGAATAGTAAATACCTGCTAGGGCACTTTTCCCCAGTAACTGGGAATTGGAGCCGCAACGGTGATACGCGCGTGCTCGACACCCAAGGTAACAGCCGCATTACGGTACATGTCTTGCGTTACTTTTAGTGATATTTTCAGGTGTTTCAATCTTGACTTCAAGTGGAGATTTTATCTCCTAATTTTTGAATTTTTTTGCTGATGAATAAAGTTGAAGACTAGAATCGTTTGCGACATTCATAATCTTTTGAATAGACATCTGGGTGTCATTGTCTTCAAAGTCTTTAGTATCTTTTAGAGGCATCATAGCCTAGTTTTTTAAGTGTTTGATTTTTTTGATCTTCTGTTAGTGAAGAACCCAAGACGTACTCAGGTTGAACATAGGTTTCATCAATTACTTTTTGAACATCAGTTGCTGCTAAACGCTTTTGCAATGTTGCAACTGCCAAAAAGAACTGCAGCACTCGTCAGAAAGAATTTCTTTTCGCATGATACGTTCCTCCTTTTCCACTCTAGCATATTAAAGTATCCTTAAAGAAAACTTATAAAAGCACCTAGAAATTTCTAGAAGCTTAAAAATAGATTAAAAAAATTTTTCATGATATAGAGATTTACTTGAACCTGTCTAGAGTAATAATAGTTTCCCCATCGACATAGAGTTCTCCACCCTGAAAAAAATGGAAATAGGGATTGATGTAGCGATAGGTTTTTTTCCTGTTGTATTTCCCTAATGTCGGCGCAACTGTATCTCTAGAATATTGTTTAGCTAGAGCAATCGTGTTTTTTTCTTGCCATTTCTGGGCGATAAAAATCAATATAAGCAGGTCCAAAGTTATAAGCTTGAATGGCTGTCCAGACATCCACTCCTTTTTCTTGAGCCAGATAGAGATTTTTCTGTCAAAGTTTGAACACCCTTGACGAATACTACTTGCATTATCGTTTAATGGTATCAGTGGAGCCACTAGCAGATTCACTTGACTGCATCACGTCTCCTTCTTTACCCTTTGGTTTCTGTATAGATCATGGCGAGCACAAGCTCTTCGTTTGCTGGAGTATCTCTTTCATTCAAGATTTCACGAACCATCGGGTTGATACGTCATGACTTGTTTGACATCCTGACGAATGAGATAGGCTTTTGTATCCAGCGAAAAAGGAAGACTGCTAGCACCAGCACTCTTCGTATGAAATTTAAACATTATTTATTTTGAATATCCTCGATGTTTTTTTGATTAAGATAGAATAGGTTCCATTATCGTTTTGGATGAACTCAACAGATTCCGCATCTTGATAGACATTGTTTGGTACGATTAGTTCAATCCCGTTTGACAAGGAAAGTTTCTGATTTTCAAATCTCTTTCAACTGACGACTAGCATCAATCTCATCAAACTGTACAGGCTCTGGCACTGCTTCTTTGACCCTGGTCAATAAAAGCTGAGACGAGCTGTTAGATTATTATCAAAAGAGATCATTAGCTAATTTTTTTCTGGAGAGAGCTCATTGTTTCTCTTCAAGATTGTTGAAAAATCGCTGATTTTACCTTTTGATTGAAATTGAAAATCATCCGTGTTAAAGGTTTCGGCAATCTTCTGAGCAGTTTTTTTCAAGTTCCTTGATTGATTTCTTTAGGGTGAAATCTTTGGTTGAGCTTGAATAAGATTCTCAGAAAAATAGTTTAAAAAGGCTCCATTGTACTTGATGCGTTTTTTTCAATCAGGTGATACTTGCGGCTTTTGAAGATTAACCACTAGGGCTTCATCAGCTCCAGTACCAAAACCCGGTAGATTATTTCTGAGTCAGTTTGATTGGATTATCAACCTCACCACCCTAGGTGTGTCAAGGTTTCTCGCAATGCAATTCGAAGGAAAGGCAAAGTGTCTCACTCCTTCTTTTGAAAAACTGGACAAAAGACTAAATCGTTTGTCTTTTGATTTTCAGATACAGAGAATTCCTCTTTCCAAAGATTGGCAATCGTCACAGATGTTTTCATTAAATCTTCTGTAATGTTGTTGAAAAAAATGGGTTATCCTCTTCAAAAATACCAGTTTTAGCATCATCAGAATACACACGCTCCACTTTTTTACGCAAGTATTCCTCGATTTTTGGAGTGATATTGAGAAACTTATCCGCTAAGAACAACTCTGTGTCATCAGGACTGAACTGATGGATGATAGCTTTTCTTGATATAAATATCCATAAAATATTAGTCCTCGTATAATGGGAAGGCATCCGTCAAGGTTCTGACTGCACTTCTCACTTCTTCTAAGACAGCTTCGTTTTCTGCATTCTTAAGGGCTTTAATAATAAGTTCAGTAACTTGACGACTTTCTTTTTCACCAAAAGCCACGAGCAGTAATTGCTGCTGCTCAATACGAATACCACTAGTCTTAAATGGTGACAAGGTTTCATAAGGGATAGAGTTCTTTATTTAGGGTAATGTTTAACTTCATCCAGCAAGTTTTTGAGCTACTTTTTCCACTTTCTACAACCTTAGTAACATCCACTAGGAAGAGGTGGTTTTCAGTGCCACCAGAGATAATACGGAAATCAGGATCTTTGCAGGAATACTTCAGCCATAGCCTTACTGTTCTTGATGACCTTAGCAAAGCATATTCTTTGAAGGCTGGATCCAAGACTTCTTTGAAAGGCAACAGCCTTAGCAGAAAACAACATGCTCTAAATGGGACCACCTTGGATACCCGGGAAAATAGCAGAATTGATCTTTCTTAGCTAAGTCTTCATCATTGGTCAAAATCAAACCCACCACGTGGCCCACGAAGAGTTTTGTGAGTCGTTGTCGTTGTGATATGTGCGTATGGCACTGGCTTGGGATGAAGACCAGCTGCAACCAAGCCAGCAATATGAGCCATATCGACTATGAGTTTTAGCACCAACAGCATCAGCAATTTCACGGAATTTTGAAAAATCAATAATGTGAGAATAGGCTGAAGCCCCAGCAACGATTAGTTTTGGGTTTCACTTCTGAGCTTGTTTCAAGATGGCGTCAAAGTCCAAAAAGTTCGGTCTCAGGATCAACGCTATATGAAACAAAGTTGTAGGTTTGACCTGAGAAAGCTTACAGGAGCTCCGTGAGTCAAGTGCCCACCCGTCAGCTAAATCCATCCCCATGACTGTATCACCTGGTTCAATCAAAGGCCATGTATGCTGCACAGTTAGCTTGACTTCCTGAGTGAGGTTGGACATTGGCAAATTTAGCATCAAAGATTTCTTTCGCACGTTCAATAGCTAGAGTTTTCGATAACATCTACTACATCTGTACCACCATAGTAACGACGTCCTGGATAACCTTCAGCGTATTTATTAGTCAAGATAGACCCTTGAGCTGCCATAACAGCCTTTAGATACAACGTTCTCTGAAGCGATTAATTCAATATTATTTTGTTGGCGTTCTCTTCTTTAGCAATGGCATTCCAAAGATCCGCGTCATAGGCTTTTAAAATCATCTTTGTCAAAAAAATCATAGGTCTTTCTCCTTTTAATTAATTTAATGAAATCGTTTCTGCATTTTATCACAGGTATAACCAACTTTTTCATAAAATGCATGCGCACCTGATACGATGGTCTGCAGAATTTAAAGCGTATAAAGTTATAGCCACGTTTTTTTCTGCTTCCTGTTCTAATCCTTCGAGCAAAGTTTTACCCGATTCCTTTACATTGTGTTTGAGGCAAAACAGCTAAAAAGCTAGGATATTAAAACCTGCTTTTTGAATAAAGGGATTCATAAACCTC
>BNJU01005358.1_pt1 | contig 21015 bp, 29 predicted proteins | sample 8539281 | NCBI WGS metagenome assembly BNJU01 (sample SAMD00202456, study PRJDB9452) | human saliva metagenome | isolation source: human saliva | place: Japan
CAGCGTTTCACCAGGCAAAGCCTGCCCAGCCTGGGCGTCTTTACCACCATAAAAGTCCACAAAGTACCAGCCGGCGCTGATACACAGCACCACTACCAGCGCTACTCGCACCAGCGGCCAGCGGTCTTGCGGTTTAATGCGCGGCCAGGGTGGCAGCCCACTTCCAGCCCGCTTTTTCTTGTGGCCCGCAATGCCAGTCTCACCGCTGCCCTCGGCGCCACCCTCAAGGTGAGCCTCACCATTAGCCCCACCACCGCCCTCAAAGCGAGTCTCAGGCACAGCCTGGTCTTCACCAAATTTGGCCGCGCTAGGTTCAGCCGCCGGCAAGACGGCTGGCTTATTTTTAAATCCCTTCATTGGGATCGCCCCCGTATTTCAGCTGGTGAACAGGGCTGAAACACGACTTAGTGCGCCAGCCAGTTCAAAACAAAGTTGAATCAGAGTAGCGCACATCACTTTAATTACACAAGGGAATCTGACAATCTGTGGATATTGCATGTAGTTCTGACATGCATCTACCCCTTACTCAAGAACCTGACGGCAGCCCCGCGCCCCTTTTCAATCTTTTCCAGTTCGCGCCCCTCTACTGCGCTTGCCGACACCCACCGCTTAGAAAACAGCTCCTGCGCCGCCTGGATCATGACCCCACAGGCATAGGGATCTTTTTCCTCGCTAATCGCCTTGGCAAACACCGCCTTGGTTTTTAGCCTAAGCTCCTCCCCTTGAGCGCGGTGGAAGGACATTTGCATGAGACTAGCCGCGCCCCAAGCCCGGCACAGTGCGTCGTCGTCGTTAAAAAGCACCCGAGCCAAAACGTCAATTTCACCTGCGCCACCAACCCACCCCAAAGCGATAACCACCTTGCGGCGAAGCTGAGCCTCCCCGGTAGCAAGCAGGGCACAAAGCGGCCCCAAAAGCCTGTCACAGTAGGGCGCGTAAAAGTCTAGGTGCCTTAGTTTGGACAGCACCTCAGCTGCCAGGGCGGCGGTAAGCACCCGGATTTTCTCCTCCCCTCCCTCAGACAGCTGCGCCAACAGGAAGTCGAGCCCCGCCTGCCCGTGCTTTGTCGAAACGGGCGGCCAAATAGACTTCTTTGCCCGCCCGCCAATCTGCACAGATAAGCTCGTAGTGCGCGGCAATGTCCTGGGTTTCGCTGCCTCCTTGCCACATGGGCCCTCCTTACCTCATTGGTGCCGACGGCGCCCTTGGCTTCGCTCTCGACGCCGGCAAGGCCCAGCTCGCCGCCGTTACCTACAAAATCGTCCCTCGCCTATAAAAACAGTATTGAAAAATCATAGGCGACGGACGATTTTACCTGTAAATCTCAGGTATAGACCCGGAAAGGATTTAGACATGTCCACTGAAATGAGCCTAGCTAAACTCAGTCAACGCCTAGTGCCACCAATTCTTAACTCGCAGGCGGCCACGCACTTCGCCGCCCTGCACCCCTGGCGCCCGCCCCTGCCCCGTTTTGGATGCGCCGGCGTTTTTATCTAAGCTCCCACGGCCCACTGACCTGGGTCACCCTCAAGCGCCCGGCCGCAAAATTTCAACAGGCTCACCGCCCCCGCCAGGCTGGCCCAGATATGCGCCCTGATTTAGATCCCCTGTTGGCGCCAGCTGATACTGCGCTGATTTATCTACACGGCGGCGCCTACATCCAGGCCATGTCTGCTTTCCAATGGAATATTGTGGCTGGGCTGGCTGACCGCACGAGTTTGCCGGTGCTTGTGGTGGATTATCCGCTGGCTCCCGCCCGCTGCGCCCAGGATGCATTTGCGCTGGTGAACGCAGCTATCGACTATGCGCAGCTGCTCTATAAGCGTGTCATTTTGGTTGGCGACTCTGCTGGCGGCGGCCTGTGTGCCTCCCTGGCAATGCAGCGCCGCGACCTGTCTTTAAGTCAGGTTGATGGCTTGATTTGTACTCGCCGTGGGTTGACGTGACCATGACCAACCCGGATATTGCCGCCATTTTGCCTCGTGACCCGATGCTTGGGGTGCCCGGCCTGAAATGGGCAGGGCAGGTTTGGGCCGGCAAGCTGGCAACTAAGGATCCGCGCATCAGCCCCCTATATGGCTCATTTGATCGCTTGCCTCCCATGCGTGTTTTCGCAGGCAGCGACGACATTATCACGCCCGACGTAGTAGAGTTTGCCCGCCGCGCACTGGACGCGGGGGTTGACGTCAAGCTGCGTTTTGAGCATGGAGCCTTCCATGTTTATGTGGCCGGGGGCCCACTTATCCCCGAGGCTAGGCTGGCATTGGATTATTCGGCCCAGTTCATCAACCAGATCAGGGGGCTTTAAGGGATTTTTACAGACTTTAAGTAGGCGGCTTTCAGTGGGAGGTTTTAAGCCCCTTGGGCTAAGGGCTCCTTGGGTTAGCGCCGGGGTAGGCACGGCAGTGGGTCCAACGCCGACGGCGCCCTTGGCTTCGCTCTCGACGACGGCAAGGCCCAGCTCGCCACCGTTACCTACAAAATCGTCCCTCATCTATAAAAACAGTATTGAAAAATCATAGGCGACGGACGATTTTACCTGTAAATCTCAGGCATAGGCCTTCAGATATACCTCAGGTAAAGACTTCCAGACCAAGCTTCAAGCCGGGAACAGGCCTACTCCTGGGACAAACACCAACCTCCCCCAAGTTTCTGAAGCGCTCCGCCTGCATTTACAAGGTCGCCCCGACCTCTCGCAGCGCCTCGGCAACGGCGAGCGCGTCCTCCTCGTTCAGGTGCCCGTAGCGCATCTGGCCCACGAACGCCTCGGTGGGCACGACAAGCGTCTTAGAGCATCTGGCAACCGAGGGCTTGCCCAGCCCGGCGTCCTTCCATCCGCGCAGGCGCACCTCGCAGGGGAAGTCGGGGCGCGGGCCATGGCCGGTCACTTTAACGGCGAGGACGATCACCCTCCCACCGTCGACGGCGCCGATCACGACCGGACGTACCTTCGCCACGCCGGGCTGATCCTCGTACTCGAAGGACATCTGCCAAACGTCGTAGGGACGCGGTGGGCTCTCAGTCGTCATCCTCGTCCCTCCAGGCGGCAGGAACGACGAGGCGGCCGTCGCTTACCTCAGCCACGGCGATGTCGGAGTTATCAAAGTTGATCCTCGGTTGGAGCCGCACGTCAAAGGGGAAGCCCTTGCACTGGTTGAACATGCGCACGAACACCTTAATCGCGGCTGACGGCGTCATCCCCAACGCCTCCGCGTTTGCCTGGAAGTCGAGCTTCTCCTGGAGGTCGATCTTCGTATTGAGTGATGCTGTTGCACTCATCATGGCACCTTTCTTTTTCTTTGAATGATACCACGTTAGACCACTTTAGACCACATTGACGGATTGTTCGATTCCGAATCGCAAAGCACGTCAAATCTCAATAAGTATTGCAAGTGGCTTGCAGTTGACGCTGAAAGCTGCCACGTAATTGCGAAGAAATACACAGAAGCCCAGCAAAACACGTGGAGGGGATCCAGCCTCCGATTCGCGCTCCCGCGCGGAAGTCTTTTCCGCGCTCTTCTAGCCAGTTCTCATGCACGGTGCCAGACCTGACGCGGATCGAGGCGTGGAGCCGCTACATGGAACTCATTGAATCCGGGAAGTACGACGAGGCACTGTCGTATTCGCCCTACCTCCAGGACACCAGCAGGAATGGCAATCATATCGAATTCCTGTCCGACGCTGCGCACGCGCACGCACCCAGCACGGTATCCATCGAGCCAGTCGGTAACGTCAATAACACCTACGCCATCGAGGGGCGTGTTTCCTTCGACGACGGCACAGAAGCCTTGGCCACGACCGACACCGTGTTGTCACAGAAGGACGAGGCCAGCAGTCCCCCAGAACCCGGACTACTGGACAATCAAATACGAGCGCCCATTAACCGACGGCGCCACCCCCACAATGGAGTGCACCCACAACAGCTAGCGGACCATCAACCTTCCCCAGCCACACATAGCCAGGACCACGCCGTACACCCCTCTCGCATCCTCACGCGAGGTAGACACGCGCCTCCCAGGGCTCCAGAACGCCGGGAGCCTCTCGCTCGGCCTCGAACAGGTCCCGGTTGGACAGGATGAGCTCGCCGCTCACCCCGCGCGCGACCTCGCCCAGGGACGCGGGCTGTGAGGAAAGGTTGACGAGGACCGTTGCCACGGCCTCGTCGAAGATACGCCGGTAGGCGAAGACTGCGGGTGAGGGAGTAACGATGCGCTCGAACGAGCCCGCCGCGATGACGGGCAGGCCGTGGCGCACGTCCGCGAGCGCCCGATAGTAGGAGTACTCGGATGAGGGGGCACCCACCTGGGTGGCGGCGTTGATCTCCGTGTAGTTCGGGGTGACGCCGATCCACGGGGTGCCGTCGGTGAAGCCCGCGTTCGGCCCCGCGTCCCACTGGACGGGGGTGCGCGCGTTGTCGCGGCCGGTGGCGCGCATCCCGGCCAGGACCGACTCGGGGTCCTCCTCCGCCGCGGTAGCCTCGCGATAGTAGCGCAGCGCCTCCACGTCGCGGAAATCGTCGAGGCCGTGGAAGACCCCGTTGGTCATGCCGAGCTCCTCGCCCTGGTAGACGTAGGGGGTGCCGCGCAGCATGTGCAGCGCGGTGGCCAGGGCGGTCGCCGAGGCGTAGCGGTGCGCCTCGTCGCCGAAGCGGCTGACGGCGCGCGGCTGGTCATGGTTGTCCAGGTAGAGGCTGTTCCAGCCAACGCTTCCCTGGGCTTCCTGCCAGGCGCTCAAGCAGTCGGCGAGCTCGCCAGGGACGCAGCGGGCGGGGTGGAACTTCCCGCTTCGAGGCCGAGGTCTACGTGGTCGAAATTGGAACACCATGTCGAGCTCACGCCGGGCCGGGTCCGTGAACAGCAGGACGTTGTCGCGGCGCACGCCCGGAGTTTCGCCGACCGTCATGGTTCCGGCGCGCCCCGCGAAGACCTCGCGGCGCATCTCGGCGAGGTATTCATGCAGGTGGGGGCCCTTCGAGAAGTGCGGGAAGCCCTCGCCCCACGCGCGTCCGGGGTAAACGACGCCGTCGGGCAGGGCCGGGTCCTTCGAGATCAGGTTGATGACGTCCATGCGGAAGCCGTCGACGCCGCGGTCAAGCCACCAGTTCATCATGCGATAGACGGCGGCTCGCACCTCGGGGTTGTCCCAGTTCAAGTCGGGCTGCTTCTTGTGGAACAAGTGCAGGTAGTACTGGCCCGTAGCCTCATCCCAGGCCCAGGCCGAGCCGGAGAAGAAGGACCCCCAATTGTTGGGCTGCGCCCCGGCCTCGCCTGCCCACGCACCCGGGGCGAGGGTCACGCCAGATGTACCAGTCGCGCTTGGGATTATCCCGCGAGGAGCGCGACTCGACGAACCACGGGTGTTCATCGGAGGAGTGGTTGACGACCAGGTCCATGACGAGGCGCATGCCGCGTTCGTGGACGTCCGCGAGCAGGCGGTCGAAGTCCGCGAGCGTCCCAAACATAGGTCGATGTCGTAGTAGTCGGCGATGTCGTAGCCGTTGTCGGCCTGCGGGGAGGCGTAGATCGGCGAGAGCCACAGGACGTCCACGCCGAGCCCCTTCACGTAGTCCAGCTTCTGTCGGATGCCTTCGAGGTCACCGAAGCCGTCCCCGTTGGAATCCTTGAAGGAGCGCGGATAGATCTGGTAGACGACCGCGCCCTTCCACCACTCATCGGGGCCGAGGCCGTTGCCCGCAGGGTTCAGCGCATCGTCTCGGAAAAACATGGAACACCTGCCATACGTTGAGGTTGAGTTTGTTAGTCACAGGCTATCGTACCGCCCCACTCTCGCGCAGGCCGTGCAGCTACCAGCCGGGCAATTGCAACGACACGCCGACACAAGCGCCCTATGGTGTCCCCATAAATCTCGCACGTAATTCCCTTCCTTGAATCTTCAACATCTGCCACAAACGTTGCAATCCCAACAACGCAATTTCAATGCTTGAAAGGTTTGGAGGGGTCTGGGTTTTTCGGACCGTTTGTTTTGAGAGGGTTGTTCTGAGTAGTCCTGGCTGCTTGTGGCCGGGCAGAATGGATGACCATGAGGAAGTTCTCGAAGCACACGCCTGAGCAGATTGTCGTGAAGCTGGAGAAGGCCGAGGCGTTGCGAGGCGAGGGCATGAGTACGGCCCAGGCCTGCCGCGCCGGCACGAGGCTGTGAGCTATCTGGTTGGTCAGGGGTTTTCTCAGCGTCTTGCACGGGCGCATTGCCGGGCTGTCCCGGTCAGCGTATTGCCGCACCCGCGCGGCGGGCGGGGCGAAAACGCTGCGTGATTATGCGCCTGTGCGCCAGTGGATGAACGATTTTGCCGCCACGCATCGACGGTGGGGCTATAAACGTGCCTGGGCGCGTGTTCAAGGTCTGTAACGTTATCGATGAGTTCACCCGTCAACACCTGGCTTTCCGCGTCGAGCGGCGCATGGGAGCCGCCGACGTGATCGAAATGCTTGACCTGGCTGTCCTGGCCCATGGAGCACCCCAGGTGCTAAAGGCCGATAACGGGCCTGAATTCATCGCCGGAGCCGTGGGGCGCTGGGCCAGCGAGCATGACACGCTCCAAGCGTTCATCCCACCGGGCCAGCCGTGGCATAACGGGTTCGTGGAGTCCTTACACAACCGCATGCGCGACGAACTCCTCGAGGACAACATGTTCGAGGATCTCAACCACGCGCGCGCCCTGATTGGCGCCTGATCCCAGCGCTACAATGAAGAACACCCCCACAGCGCGCTAAGCTGGCTCTCACCCAACCAATACGCACGCCAATGGGCACAACACCACTAATAACAACCAACAACCCTCAAAACACCCGGTCCACAAAACCAGACCAGGCCAGCCGTCCTCGGCTGAAGTGGCTCCCCGGCCGCGCCGCCTGGTCATTTCCGATCATGCTTTCAGCCAGCTGTCGAACCTTCACCATGCGATTCCGGCACCTTCGGGGTCGCAGGAAACGGCGGACGGGTATATGCGCGCGTTACACGCCTATCTTCGACATTTGCCGGATTTCCCCATGCGATGACGGGCGCGGCCCGATATCCATGGTGCTGAGTCAGACACCATCCAGACCCGCACCTTGGGAGTCTGTCAGTATTTCTGTGTAAGCGGATTTGAGGTAAGGGGGCATGCCACCCTTAGGGTTCTCGTACTCGTAATAGCAGAAAATGTTGTGAGGGCACATCTCGCCATCTTTGCACTTAAACGAACGAACCTAACCCAGCGTTGTCTGTTACATCAACAGCAAGAGGCTCAGAACTAAAACTGTCATCTGCGGATACTATTGCGAAACCTCGTTTAGTTGAAGTTGGGCGGATTCGCCAAGTCTGCCAAGGTTTTGATGCCCATTCATCCATGGTGAGGCCGGTGCCCTCGGTCAGGACCGATCTGCCTGAAACGACCAGGCCAGTTGCGACGGATCTTAGACTCACCGTTCCGCGGCCACGACGGTCCGCCAGATCAGCGGGCGCCTCAAGGCCCGGGGCGGACGAGACGGGGCGGGAGGACCACGGGGATTGATCATCTGTTTGGAGGCCGCCAGCGCAGAACTCCGGGCCCAGACTGTCAAACTCGCCCGACACCGTGGGGGCCACCGGTCTCGAAGGGCCTCACCTCCGAGGTCGACGGTCTTGGTCGCACTCCCGCTTCCTCGTGTTGGGACGCGCCGACGGAGACGACTCGCCCCTCTCGTAGTTCAGATGATCAGTCAGCTCAGCGGCCAGCCCGCGTTCCAGGGCCACTCTTCGAGCAAAGCGGGGAGCAGACCATCGGTCCCAGTGATCACCGCCTGGATTATCCCGTGTGTAGTGGAGGCTTTGATTCCGAGGAAGGGTGAGGGATCGTGCCCGCGCCTGGGAGGTGCCCTGATGAGTTCAGACGGCGTGCGGTCCGGCTGGTGCTTGAGTGCCCTGGCCGATCCAGATCGGCCTGGGGGTGTTTGGGACGCGTCGGCTTTTTCTCCTGTGGTGGAGTGTGAGCGCCCGTCGCGCTGATCTGCGGCCCCGTCGAGGCCCGGAACGGGGAGTTCGGGGCCTGCACCGCCCTGACCCGGTCAGGCTGCAGGACCGGCCCGCCCATTTGACTCACGCCGCCCGATCCGCCCGCCCTCGAAGAGGTCGGTGTCCGACGCTGCCGTGGAAGCACGCGGGCCTGTCGGGCTGGATCCTGGATTCGGACCACAAGAAGATGTCGAAGTCCAAGGACAACGTCGTGACCCCGATGGGCATCCTGGAGAAGTATGGTTCGGATGCCGTGCGCTACTGAGCGGCGTCGGCTCGCCTGGGCCTGGATGCGGCGTTCGACGAGCAGCAGATGAAGATTGGTCGCCGCCTGGCGATCAAGGTGCTGAACGCTTCCAAGTTCGCCCTGACGATGGGCGGCGAGGGTGCGGCGATCGATCTGGATCCGGCGCTGGTGACGGTGCCGCTGGATCGTTCGGTGCTGGCGGCGCTGGCTTCCGTCATTGACGAGGCCTCGGCTGCGCTGGCGTCCTACGAGCACTCTCGTACGCTGGAGGTCACGGAGTCGTTCTTCTGGACGTTCTGTGACGACTACCTGGAGCTGGTCAAGGAGCGCGCCTACAACCGTGATGGCGCGTGGGACGAGGCCTCGGCCGCGTCGGCCCATGCGGCTCTGGCGATCGTCATTGATAACGTGGTGCGCCTGCTGGCCCCCTACTGCCGTACGTGACGGAAGAGGTGTGGAGCTGGTACCGCGAGGGCAGCGTGCATACCGCCCCGTGGCCGGTTGCGGCGGACCTGGCTGGCGTCGAGGGCGATCCCTCGGTGCTCGAGGCCGCGTCCTCTGCGCTGATCGCGCTGCGTCGCGTGAAGTCTGAGGCGAAGGTGTCGCCGCGTACACCGTTCCTGGCGGTGACGGTGCGCGCCCCGCAGGCCCAGGTCGAGGCCCTGGAGTCCGTGAAGGGCGACCTGGAGGCCGCATCCAAGGCCGTGGGCGCCCTGACCGTGGCCGCCTCCGACGACGCCGAGGCCACCGAGGCCGTCGTCGAGTCCTTCGAGCTGGGCGAGGCCCCTGCGAAGCGCAAGGGCTGAGCATTAGGCTGCTGGGGGGCCGCCTGTGGAACACCACGGGCGGCCCCCGCCTTTTCAGCGTCTGTATCGGATTTGAACTAAGCCCAGCAAATCCTTCACCCCACCACCTGTTGACGTACGGCAATCTTCACGTATACTTATACGTAGGTTCTCACGTACATATATACGGAGAGTTTCACGTACTAGGAGGCCGTCATGGAACTTCAACCGATCACCCCACAGCCCGGCAACGATCGCAATCCCGCTAACTTCGTCGGGCGCGTCGAGATGACCACACGAGCCCGCGAGCGTCTGCTAGCCGGTTCAAACCTCCTTCTCACCGATCCAAGGCGTATGGGCAAGACCTTCTGGATGCGCACCTTCGCCGCGCGAGAACAGTCGTTCCACTCATATTTCATCGACTACGAAGGAACAGAAACAGTTGACGGCTTTCTTATCAAACAGCTGAGGTACTAATTAGAGATAGATCCCTTCCACTAAGGGCACGTAAGCAACTGGAAACCATCTTTGACAATAGTGAAATTTCCCTCTCAAAGGGCCCACTTGCAATCAAGGGTTATTTTCAACAGACACCTCCACACCACCTACTGACTCGAGTCCTTTCTGCCCTTGAAAACGAAGACAGCAAGACGATTCCAATCGTAATGATGGATGAAGTGCCCATGGCTATTAACAACATCGCCGTTCGTGAAGGACCTAGCTCAGCCGAAAGAGTACTCCAGACCCTCAGGGCACTACGGCAAGACACATCACGGATTCGATGGATTGTCACCGGGTCCATCGGCTTTCACCACGTCTTGCGCAGAATTGATGCAACGCAGGGTGTCTTGAACGATCTTGAATCCTTACCGCTTGGCCCACTAGCGCACATTGAAGCAGAAGAACTCGCCAAACGTCTCCTGCTAGGAATTAAGCAACCAACGATCGAAACCGTTGTCAACGAACTCATCGAGGTATCTGGAGGAATCCCTTTTCTACTCCATAAGATCGTTAAGACACTCGAAGAACGGTACGCGAATGTCATCAAACCACACGAGGTTCGCGAGTGTTTTGAGGATTTTATCGATGACCCTGATGAATTCAACTGGTTCGAGCACTACTTAACCAGGATGCCTCTCAACTACGGCGCCCGAACATATATCGCTGATGAAGTTTACGAAAGACGCTGTCGGAGGCCCACGAGTGGGTCCTTTCTAGCTCTCTCACACCAGACAACGATGCAGCCGATGTACTTGAGGACCTCATCAAGGATCACTACCTGGAGCGCCGAGGTCTCTCTGTGCGTTGGCGATATCCAGCGCTTCAGTACATTTGGGCACGCAAGCAAAGAGTGTGGGATCGACGATGAGCACCGCTTCGATTTCTCGTTTTACCCCATCAACTATGCCAGCGAAGCTGCTTGAGCGCTTGTTTGTAGTGCGCCAGCCAATCCTTGAACAACTAATGGAGCGCGTAAAAGCATTGGGCCATACCCCTAGTCCTCATCATACGCTCCTTGTCGGACCACGAGGCGCAGGAAAAACACACCTCATTTCATTGGTTTATCACCGATCCAAGAACCTTGCTGACACCAGTAAGGACAAACCACTACGAATTGCCTGGCTGCCCGAGGATCCATGGACGCTCGTATCTTACGGTCGGCTTCTTGCTGCAATTCTTGAGCGAGTAGCACCAGATTTGTCTGCGCAGAAAATCGACGAATCCAAACTTGATGCGTCTATTCGGCATACCAGTCGTGAAGACGGTCCAATTTTGGTCCTTGCAGAGAACCTTGACCAAATTCTCGATGCTCTCGGGGACTCCGGCCAACAGAAGTTGCGGAATCTCCTTCAGACAGAATCGGGCATTTTGATTATCGCCAGCACGACAAGACTAGATCGCAGTCTCTCGTCGCATGCTGCCCCCTTCTTCAACTTCTTCGATACGAGTCGACTCCCTCCTTTTTCCCCCGAAGAAGCGCGCCAAATGCTCACAACACTGGCACGAGAAGCAAACAACAGCGAGCTTGCTAAACGTTTGTTGGACAATGAGTCTCTGGCACGGATACATACGATCGCACATTTGGCTGGAGGACAGCCGCGACTGTGGGCGTTGCTCGGCAGTGCACTCACGGTTGAGGACCTGCGCGACCTCACAACCTTGCTCCTGAACCGCTTCGACGACCTAACCCCCTATTATCAGGAACAGTTAGCGCGGCTGTCACCCATGCAACGCCTCATCGTTGCTGAACTCGCCACAGCCGACCGTCCCCTCCCCGTTAAAGATCTTGCGGAAAGAATCGGTTACGATCAGCGCAGCACCGCGAAGGCCGTTAGCGACTTAGCCAATCTCGGTTGGCTCAAATCTACCTCGACCATTTTTACTGCCCTCCTTGATCGTCGCCGTACGTACTATGACCTGGCTGAACCTCTGGCCCGGCTTGCGTTTCAAATCAAGGATTCGAGAGGTGAGCCTCTACCACTGATCATCGACTTCCTCACCAACTGGTTTGATGCGGAACAGCTTCAGACCTTCTCCGAGAACGACTACTGCATGGTGGCTTTATCGAGGATGGAACAGGATGAAGTCGGCAGCCTCGCACGCCGCCTGACAAGCCTGCCCACCTCACGAGTCAAATCTCTCGATCTCTTAGGGACAGGTTGAGGATGCCCTCGCTGCGGTTGCTGCTGGCGATGCAGAGCCAGTAATGGCTCTGCCTAGTTCACTTCGGCAGGCTATCGAGCTACGAGCACAGGATGAGACTGGTCTGATTCCCGTACGTTTGACGCTTCTTAGCGATGCTTTGCGAGAGGTAGGCAACGTTCCGCGCGATGCCACAACTGCAGCGTGGATTGCCCGCGCAGAACGCTTAGACATCGAAGCTCAGTCGCCAGAAAGCAGACTCATGCTGGTGCGTTGGTTTGCTGCTTCTTGGCACTTTGACGATGCCGAGGCCGCGCTGAGTACAATCACCTCAGATCTTGAACACATGCAAGGTGCCGACGCGATCGCAAGCGCATACGAGTCGGCGGGACACCTCACCGAGGCCATCACCCTCTACGAGCAGGTCCTTACCGACAGTATCCGCGTGCTGGGCGAAGACCACCCCCACACCCTGACCTCACGCAACAACCTCGCAGGCGCATACGAGTCGGCGGGACACCTCACCGAGGCCATCACCCTCTACGAGCAGGTCCTCACCGACAGTATCCGCGTGCTGGGCGAAGACCACCCCCACACCCTGACCTCACGCAACAACCTCGCGTACGCATATCAGGAGGCGGGACACCTCACCGAGGCCATCACCCTCTACGAGCAGGTCCTTACCGACAGTATCCGCGTGCTGGGCGAAGACCACCCCCACACCCTGGCCTCACGCAACAACCTCGCGTACGCATATCAGGAGGCGGGACACCTCACCGAGGCCATCACCCTCTACGAACAAACCCTCACCGACCGCATCCGCATCCTCGGCGAAGACCACCCCAACACCCTGACCTCACGCAACAACCTCGCGTACGCATATCAGGAGGCGGGACACCTCACCGAGGCCATCACCCTCTACGAACAAACCCTCACCGACCGCATCCGCATCCTCGGCGAAGACCACCCCAACACCCTGACCTCACGCAACAACCTCGCGGACGCATAGCAGGAGGCGGGACACCTCACCGAGGCCATCACCCTCTACGAACAAAACCCTCACCGACAGCATCCGCATCCTCGGCGAAGACCACCCCCACACCCTGACCTCACGCAACAACCTCGCAGGCGCATACGAGTCGGCGGGACACCTCACCGAGGCCATCACCCTGCTCGAGCAGGTCCTCACCGACAGCATCCGCATTCTCGGCCCAGACCACCCCGATACCCTGGCCTGGCGCAACAACCTCGCAGGCGCATACCATGCGGCGGGACACCTCACCGAGGCCATCACCCTCTACGAGCAGGTCCTCACCGACAGCATCCGCATCCTCGGCCCAGACCACCCCCACACCCTGGCCTCGCGCAACAACCTCGCGTACGCATATCAGGAGGCGGGACACCTCAAGGAGGCCATCACCCTCTACGAGCAAACCGGCTCTTCATAATTGGGGGTGTAGTTGGGGTCTGAATCCTCCTGTTTCGAGGAGTGCTCGGGTGATGTAGTTGGTGAGGTTTCGAAATCCGAGGGCGGATCCGCGTAGGTGTTCGCGGCGGCCGTTGATCACTTCGGTGGGACCGTTGCTGGTGTGGGGGTGGTCGAAGTAGGCCAGGATGTCCCCGGCTCGGCGTTTGAGTGTTCTTCCCAGCGTGATGAGCTCGGTTAGGCCCCTCGGTACGCGCGTGGAGGTCAGTGTGTTGATCTCGGCTTGCATCAGGGCCTTACCGCGGATTTGCTGGGATCGCGGTAGGCATCGATAATGTTCTGGTAGACGCTCCAGGTGACCTCAAGGGCGACGTGGCAATCGCTGGCGAACAGGACGAGGATCTGATGTTGCTGACGTGGGGTGAGCAGGCAAGATCTGGTGTGTAACATCCTGCGGGCCTTGTACAGGGGATCCGTGGCACGCCCGCGCCGATGGTGAAGTTCTTGCTGGATACGCCTGCGACATTCATCGAGAGCATCCCCTGCAAGGCGCACGACGTGGAAAGGGTCCATGACTGCCCTTGCGTCTGGGAGTTCTTCAGCGGTGGCGCTTTTGAACCCGGTGAATCCATCCATCGCGACGAGCTCGATATTCTCGCGCCAGGTGTCGGGCTGTGAGGCCAGCCAGGTTTTGAAGACCCGGTTGGAGCGCCCCGGGACCATGTCCAAGAGCCGGGAGGGGCCGCGACGGTCGCGGATGGGCGTCACGTCCAAGATGACGTTAACGAATTTGTCGCCCTAGGGGGTGTAGCGCTACACGTGAGCACACTGCGAGCACCGGTAGCGGCGTACGCTCACGTGCAAGATCGTGGGGCGCCACCCGTAAGGCTCGTGCGCGGGGCGCCTGATCACCGTGTCACGCGACTCGTCCTGGCATCCGCAGCGTCGACACCACTGGTCCTCACCAGTAATCCGGCAAGCCAATACTGCATGGTCGGGCTCAATGTGCTGGCCGGTCACTTCCAGGCCCAGGTCATCCAGGCGCGTGAACGCGGTCAGGTCAGGGTGATCAAAGGTAGTATTGGGCATGTCGAGGTCTTTCAGATGGACGGTGTAGGAATCTCCATCATCGGAAGGCCTCGATCCCTACCTGGCCACGACACGCCCAACGCCGCCCACAACACCTACACCCTCAAATGCGAAGAGCCCTTAAACCACCGGAACCTTGCCGGGACCCCGGCCCAGGGTGCGTCGATCACCTCCACCACCACGCGCCCGTGGCCTTGTGCGATTCAGCCCGCAACCAGGGCACCCCGCCAGCTGATTGCACGACTCAACATCAAGCACCAGAGTATCTGGGGTGCGAGCCACGCTTATCAGATGGAAGCCCTCCAAACCGACGAGCAGATCACAACTATCACAACGATCAAGCAACACACAGCAGCAGGTAGGGCCAGACACCGCCCGAGGTCCTTTGAAGATCGCGGGGGTTGAAGTCCGCTCATCACCTGGGACCTCGACCTCTACCCGCAGCCCCCGCTCAACACCCACTCACCCACACTCAACTCGGAAGAGCCAGTTTGATCGAGGCCCTGGTAGTGCACGCGGGAGACTACGGCATGTCCGTGCCCGAGGAGCTGCGCCCGAAGATGAAAGAATCAAGCGCGATGGCCAAGGCCCTGCGCGCCCTGGACGCCCTGCCCCACGCACCCACGCACCACGCCCGCGAGGCGGCGGAGGCGCTTGATGCGGCGCGTGCGCGCCGAGATCGAGGCACCCCTGCGTGACCTGATCCGCTGGGGACTCTTGACGTACTGAGCGGTGTTGTGTGCGCGGGCGCCGCGGCTGCAGGGGCAGTCGCGGCGCTTGGCGTCAGGGCGTTGTTACTTGTCTTTCGGGGTGGATGCAGTCCGGGCCTCGTGCATGTTTACTCGCCGTAGTGGAAGCGGCAGGAAATGATCCAGAGGGCTTTGCCGTCGTCGCTGATCTGGTAGATCAGGCGGTGCCGTGAGTCGATCCGGCGTGACCAGTACCCCGAGAACTCGTAGCGAAGAGGCTCAGGCTTGCCGATCCCCTCGTTTCCGCTGCGCTGGATGTCCTTGATGAGTGCGTTGATGCGCTTGAGGGTCTTGCGATCCTCGAACTGCCACCAGACATAGTCGTTCCAGGCCTCCTCATCCCATGTGATGTGCATGGTCAGTCCTCGTCGAGCTCAATGAGGTCGTGAACGACGCCCTCGCCAGCGCGGTGACGTGCGATCGATTCGCGCAGGTGGCGGGCGTTCGCGGGGGACTGCATGAGGTAGACGGTCTCCATGAGGGACTCGTACTCGTCGAGGGCGATGATGACGGCGCTCTCGTGGCCCTGTCGGGTAATGACGATTTCCTCGCGGTCGTTGACGACCTGGTCGAGGACCTCGGCGTAGCGTGCGCGCGACTCGGTGTAGGTCATGGTTTTCATGGGGTGCTCCTCTGCTCGCCTATGTACAGAACATTGTACATGAAGTGAGGGTGTGTGTCTCCAGCCGGATGGTGATGCGCGGGGGTAACGCCTCCATGCGGGGCCAGGTACTGCGGAACTGCTGGCACGGGACTGCTGGCATGGGGTCTGCATCGCGGCGTCCTTCACCTGGGAGGGAGAGGGCCGTGCGTTCTGGATAGGAAGCGCTGATCTGGATAGGTTATTTTCCTATCCGCAACGTCATAACCTATCCAGTTCGTGGTTTCCTATCCACTTCGTGGCCGCCCATGCCTATGCGCGTCCGCACGTGGGCCCGATGATGTGCACGTGGGCCCTTTCATCCGCACGGGGGCAGCGCCGCCTACGCGCAGGTTATGGGGTTTACGTGTGTGTCAAGGGGTTAACGTGCAGCGCTTAGTGGCCGCGGTGGCGAGCTTTCGCTTTCAGGCGGGCGAGTCGTCGTTTCTCTTCAGCTTTCTTTCGTTTCTCTTGCCTGGTTGTGGAAGCTCGTTCTTGTGCCGTGCGTTCGCGTTCCGCTTGAATCGATGCCTGTGACGCAGTGGAAGGAAGCGCACGGCGAGCGAGGCGAGACGCTTGGCGCTGTGTGCGCTTAGGGTTGTGGTGTGTCGTCTGGCGTTGGGCCGTATCGGGCGTCCAAGCGGCCTCGTCGAGGCGGCACAGGAGAGCGTTAGCGTGAGCGAGAAGGAACTCGTAGAACTCCGCGTCTGAGGGCTGCGCGCCGAACACGATTCTAACGGCGCGAACACGGTCGGCCTCGTGGCGCTCAATGACACCGACCCAGAACTGACCATCGAAATATAGTGTGGACTCCGTCTTCATTACTCGTCTCCAGGTACACCACGGTGGACCCGATGACGCTGGATTCTGCTCGGGGCAGCGACGGATGCGAGGCATCGCCCAGACTTCCTACTGGACTGTGCGGTTCGCGTATCAGGACTGACGACTCATTATACATCCCGTGTTCCGGGGTGTTGCTACTGGACGATCGGCTTGCCGCCGATGGACATGGGGGCACGAGTGCGGGCCTCCAACAGTTTGATGGCTCTTCAGAGTTGAGTGTGGGTGGAAGCATCTAGACCTCCTGCGATGAGGAGCATTCGGAGTTGGTAGCTAGTGGGGTTGCGGTAGCCTCTGGCGGTGCGTCTGCCCAGCTCGATAATGTCCGTTGATGGCTTCCGTGGAGCCGTTGCTGGCTCCGTCGGTGTCGAAGTAGGCGTTGAGTGCGTCCTTCCACTTGCGTAGGGTCCGGCCCAGGCGAGTGATTTCGGGGATGGGACAGGCTGGTAGGCGCTGGATGAGGTGTGCGGCCAGACGTTGGCCTTGGGTGGGTGTGGCTTGGTGGAAGACCTCGCGCACTTGCCCGGTGAAGGTAGGCGACATCGACACTGATATGTGCCTCATCTGCCGTGAAGGCCTCACGGAGGCGTTCCTTTTGACGTGGGGTGAGCCTGCATGCGTGAGGCGCGCAAAAGATTGCGGACCTGGGTAGAGGGGGTCACCCTTGCGCCCGCGGTGACCGGTCATGTCTTGCTGGACGCGACGACGGCATCGATGGCGCCGGCCAGGCGCTGTTCGTTTGGCGCCGCGAGCATGAGGGCGGTTCCGACGCGCGAGTAACGCAGGCCTCGCCCAGTGGCATACCTGTCAAGATCAAGCAGAGCGGCGTCGGCGAGCACGCTCGCGATCGGGTTGGGGTCCGAGGCCCGGGCGAGCTCGTCGATAATGGGCGCGTCGGCGTCGGGCAGGCCCAGTGCCGCGAGTCCCGCACAGGTCACGAGGCCCGGGTCGGCGACGCGGATGGTGGCTCACGCGAGATGCTGGTTGCCGTGGTCGTAGTCGTAGTCGTCGACGAGTCCCCTGCTGAATGCGTCGTGTCCTGCGCGCGTGTCGTCGTAGGTGCCGTGGGGGCGTTCCGCAGCGAGGCAGCGTTCGAGGGTTTCGCGCACCGATTCAGACAGGAGCACCCGAGTGATGGGGTCGGCCGTCGTGAGAGTGTTCCTGTCAAGTGCGGCGATGCGTGGCGGCGCCCAGTCGCTCGCGGCGAGGATGCGAAGTTGTTCGTCGGTGAGGCTTCCCGGCGTGGGGGTGTTCACTCTGGTGGGGTCGGGGTGTGCTGTGAGGAGTCAGCGTCTGGCACGAGTGAGGGCTTCGGGGCTGGTCGCTTCTCTCAGGAACGAGGCCGTGGCAGGTGTCGTCATTGCCTGTCCTTCCAGCCAACAACCTTGCGGTTCCTCTACAAGTGTGAAGCGTTATGGAGGAGCGACACGCCGACGATGGCGGCGATTTCCGAGACACCATCGGCCCCGCAGGCGTTCCGCGGCGATGCGAGAAGTCGCAACGAAAAGTCTGGTAATCTGGCCTCGTGCTTGCTGGTCAGAGGGGTGCTTTTTCGGCCACTGGCGATCCGGTACGACGTTTTCCCTGGCCACCAGGGGTGCGACACGCCGGGCAGTCAGAAAGCACCGAGCGCCAAAAGGTGCATTAAGACGCAAGCAATCATTTTCGTACAACGCTGTAGCCCGGTCAGAAAGCACCGAGCACCAAAAGGTGCATTAAGACCCGGTGTAGGACTCGTCGACGGAGTCGGACTTGGTGTGTCAGAAAGCATCGAGCGCCAAAAGGTGCATTAAGACTCGCCCGGCTCGGCAACTAGAATCTTGTCGCCCACACCGTCAGAAAGCACCGAGCATCAAAAGGTGCATTAAGAAGCCCTGTCCGTGATGACAAACTCTTGATCATTTTGGGTCGCGTCAGAAAGCACCAAGCGCCAAAAGGTGCATTAAGACATAAGTGCGTACATCCACCACTTACCTACTTTGTCACGTCAGAAAGCACCGAGCGCCCAGTCGTGGGCGGCGAGGACGCGGAGCTGGTCATCGGTGAGGCTTCCCGGCGTGGGGGTGTTCGCTCTGGTGGGGTCGGGGTGTCCTGTGAGGAGTCTGCGTCTGGCGCGAGTGAGGGCTTCGGGGCTGGTCGCTTCTCTCAGGGACGAGGCCGTGGCGGGTGTCGTCATTGTCTGTCCTTCCAGTCAACAACCTTGCGGTTGCTCTACAAGTGTGTAGAGTTATGGAGGAGCGACACGCCGGTGACGGCGGCGATTTCCGGGACAGCGTCGACCCCGCAGGCGTTCTGCGGCGATGCGAGCAGTCGCAACGAAAAGTCTGGTAATCTGACCTCGTGCTTACTGGTCGGAGGGGTGCTTTTTCGGCCACTGGCGATCCGGTACGACGTTCTCCCTGGCCACAGGGGGGCGCGACACGCCGGACAGTCAGAAAGCACCGAGCGCCAAAAGGTGCATTAAGACACCCCGCTGCACCGCCTCGGCAGCCCGCCTGTAGGCATGTCAGAAAGCACCGAGCGCCAAAAGGTGCATTAAGACGTGAAGTCTTTGTCGCACATATGCCGACCTTTCTAAGTCAGAAAGCACCGAGCGCCAAAAGGTGCATTAAGACATTCCATAAGGCGACCTAGTGGAAATGGTGAGTAAGCGTGTCAGAAAGCACCGAGCGCCAAAAGGCGCATTATGAGGCTCTTCAGAGTTGGGTGTGGGTGGAGGCATCTAGACCTCCTGCGATGAGGAGCATTCGGAGTTGGTAGCTAGTGGGGTTGCGGTAGCCTCTGGCGATTCGTCTGCCCAGCTCGATAATGTCCGTTGATGGCTTCCATGGAGCCGTTGCTTGCTCCGCCTGTATCGAAGTAGGCCAAGAAGGCGTCCTTCCACTTGCGCAGGGTCCGCCCCGAGGCGAGCGATTTCGAGGACGGGACAAGCTGGTAAGCGCTGGATGAGACGAGCGGCCAGGCGTCGGCCTTGGGCGGGTATGACTTGGTGGAAGACCTCGCACACTTGCCCGGTGAAGGTAGGCGACATCGACACTGACGTGTGCCTCATCTGCCACGAAGGCCTCACGGAGGCGTTCCTTTTGACGTGGGGTGAGCCTGTGGCGCGAGGCGCGCAAAAGATTACGGACCTGGGTAGAGGGGGTCGCCTGTGCGTGCGCGGTGACCGGTCGTGTCTTGCTGAACGCGACGACGCACCTCACCTGGAGCGTCGCCAGCGAGCTTGACGATATGGAAGGCACCTCAGGCGCTGGTGGCGTCTTGGAGTTGATCGTCGACGGCGTTCTTTCTGTCCCTGGAAGGGATCCACCGTCGCGATCTGGATACCGGAGCGAAGGATACCGGAGCGAAACTGTTCGCCGCGCTCTTCTAGCCAGTTCTTATGCACGGTGCCAGATCTGCCTGGGACCAGGTCCACTCAAGCGGGCCGTGGGATGCTCCTCCCCTCGCGTCAGGTCTACGATGCCAGTGAGCTCACGGGGCCCTCGTCGACGTCGGTCCTGGTGGTGCCATACGTGCTCGTCAACCCCCGGCACCCGAACCCCCGCAAAAACGGGCAGGGTCATCAGATGCGGCTTGCAGGCACGGCTTGATATGGGACCAAACGGTATTCCACGTGGTTGCCAGTTGTCGAGCCAGGCCAGCGATGGTGGCTCCTTCGAAGCGCAACTGTCGGATCGCCCAGCGGATCGCCCGCACACCCAAACGCGCCCGGGGAGCACACACCGAGTGGTTCTGCTCAATGAAAGTCACGATCCGGCAGGTGCGTTCGCGGCATATCCAGCGTCGCTTAAACCACCGCAACCTTGCCGGGACCCCGGCCCAGGGCGCGTCGATCGCCTCCACCACCACGCGCCCGTGGCCTTGAGCAAGTCACCCCGCAACCCGGGCAACCAGCCAGCTGGTTGCACGACTCAACATCGAGCACCAGAGCATCTGGGGTGCGAGCCACGCTCATCAGATGGAAGCCCTCCAAACCGACGAGCAGATCACACCGAACACAACGATCAAGCAACACACAGCAGCAGGTAGGGCCAGACACCGCCCGAGGTCCTTGAAGACAGCGGGGGTAGAAGTCCGCTCATCACCTGGGACCTCGACCTCTACCCGCAACCCCCGACCAACACCCACTCACCCACACTCAACTCGGAAGAGCCGGTTAACACTTCTTGCCTCGTAGGCAGTGCAGTGAGCACCTCTCGGGGTCCAACAATGGCAGCACCAGGCTGCCACCCCAGGCCGCTCAGAAAGGCATATACGCCATGAGCACCACAGAGTCTCACAGTGAGGGGTTATCAAACCAGGTGGCCCGCCGCCTAGGGCCTGAGAGGACGAGTGCGCTGCACGGTGCATCGCCTGGACGCCTCTGAGGAAGGCGGCTCGACATGAGCACCGATCTGACCCTGTTCACCCACCCGGTCTTCGGCAACCTGCGCACCATCGTCGACGGCGAGACCATCTACATCTGCGCAAAGGATGCCGCCACCGCACTGGGCTACAGCAACACAAACGATGCCATCAAGCGCCACTGCAAGGGGGTCGTGAAACGCTACCCCCACCTTTCATGCGCCATCTGCATCAGCGCATATAAAACCTGGCGGTGTTCA
>BNJU01004866.1_pt1 | contig 21009 bp, 23 predicted proteins | sample 8539281 | NCBI WGS metagenome assembly BNJU01 (sample SAMD00202456, study PRJDB9452) | human saliva metagenome | isolation source: human saliva | place: Japan
TTGTTGCTCCCAGATCATACACGCCAATTTGTGCGAAGACGACTAATTCTTCAATAAAAATTCGATCCATCTCTCATTCCTGTAAAATATAGTGGGCTTATGCTATCAAGTTTGGTTAAAATAACGAACAAGTTTTTCAAATACAATCAAGATTGTGGAGCACAAATATGAGCCTATTTGCCCTTTTTATATGATTTTGCTTATTTGCTGGGTTCGATTTCAGTGCAATTTTGTTGTAAAATATGAGCTTGCCTGACCCACGACGGATCTCGTAACCTAGATGCGCAATGTGTCGTATTGGCGGACGTTTGGGCTGGCTCTGCAGTGATAATTGCGATATTTTTAAAGGGATGTTACCCGTTTGGGCAGAGTTATTATTTAGGCCTCTACAATTTGAATTAGGCATGGTTGCATTGGGCGCGTGCTTAGGGCACATCTTCCCCATTTTCTTTCAATTTAAGAGCGGAAAGGTGTACGCAACCGCATTCGGTGCCATTGCGCCAATCTCTTGGGGCGTTGCCGGTTCAACACTAGGCACTTGGTTTGGTCTTCTTAATTAGCCGTTATTCACTCGTAAAGCGCTGTCATTACGGCGCTTCTCGTGCCGTTTATGTTTGAGTGGCAAAGCACAGGATTTCACTTTCCCGTTGCCTTGGTTGCTGCTTGCTGATTTATCGCCACCACGACAACATTCAGCAGCGCTTGTGGCGCGGCCAAGAAAGATAAGATGTGGGGCAAATCAAAAAAATAAATAAAACCTGTCGATAATCGACGGTTTTCTTTATCAAAAACGGCAGAAATCAACCGCACTTTTAAGTTTTTCCAGTACGTTGGCTTCAAGCTGGCGAGATACGTTCTGCAGACACATTATGTTTTTGCTGCCGGATCGTGAAGGGGTTGCTTTCTCATCATCTATCAACGTGGCTGATAATCTCTTGGCTACATTCATCAAGATTTTGCTAAGCTGTACTAATTTTCTGTGACGTTCTTCCAAAGTTTTCCTTTCAAGTTCTGCAGCAAAGTTTGAGCTTTTATCTTCTAAATATAAAGAAGGTGCATAAGCTTCGTCATCATCGTCTGTTGGCAAATCAAAGCCCACATCTGCCCCTGTCATGCGGGATTCCATTTCGATGACATCTTCTTTTCCCGACACGCCAGCTCATTCGCCACCATATCCACTTCGTTTTCATTGAACCAACCTAAAACGCTGTTTGGTTTTACGTGAGATTAAAGACAATTTACGTTGTGCTTTTGTAGTAGCGACTTTCACAATACGCCAGTTGCGAAGGACATGATTCGTGGATTTCGGCTTTGATCCAGTGCACGACAAAGACGCAAGGGCGCAGCCCACTTCCGGATTAAGAACGTTTTTACCGCTTTCATTAATCCGATATTACCTTCTTGAATTAAATCTGCTTGTGAGCAATCCATAACCTGAATAACCACGCGCAACATGAATAACAAAACGTAAAGTGTGATAAAAACTAATTTTTCGCTGCTTCAATATCACCGTCCTAATAGCAAACGTTCTGCTAAGCTTTTTCTTCCTCTGCGGTTAGCATCGGATATTCGTTTGCTGCTCGAATATAACCTTCGATGCTACCTGTGAAGTACTAACATCATTTGGTTCTTTATTCATTCTTCTCCTCACAGCATGCGGGCTATGGCCCCGACTCATTATCGTTAGTTGATATAGCACAACTATGTCATTATACCTCAATTTGTTTTATGTTGACGTTTTAACGATTAAAAGTTCAAATGAATCACCATTTATCAAATCACTTTAATGGAACAAGCGAATAAAACGACATCCTCTGCACAGACCTTAAACAATGAATCAATATTCGGGTGTTTTCCAGGGTTTTTGTTTCGCATCTTCAACATGTTCTGCAAACCATTCAATGCCTTGTTGTGCGGAAGTGCGGTCTAATTTTTCCGTTAAATTTTTCTGCTAACGCATTATAAGACAGGTGAGCCAGCTTACCTGGTGCAGCGAGAATATGATGAATCACTGTTCACCATTAATACGTCTAAAACCTGTTAGATGATCAATGGTGGGTAAAGTCTCTAAAATGTCTTTAAAAATTCACGGTTGCTTTCCTCTATAAATTAACTATGGCTGCTCTGAATTCACTTCACCATTCTGCGCCCATAAAGCGCGACTTCTGGCTGTAATACACCAAATTTATCCGCCACGGTTTGACGGATATGATGTGCTAGCTTCACAACATCCTGACCTGTGGCATTACCTTTATTAATCAGTACTAAAGCTTGTTGTTGATGAACAGCCCGCACCGCAATTTGAAAACCTTTTTAAATAGGGATTGATCGATTAACCAACCCGCACGCAAGTTTCACAGAGCCATCCGGTTGTGGAAAGTGCGGTAGATTTTTCGACCTGTTTTTGGATTTTGCAAATTGCTCTGCACTCACCACAGGATTTTTGAAGAAACTGCCCGCGTTGCCAAATTCTTTTGGATCCGGCAATTTACTGCGGCGAATATGGCACACCTCATAAAACACTTGTTTTGCCGTTACAGTTTGAGGATCAAAATTCACTAATGAGCCATATTTTAAAATAGGTTGCCAATTTTGGTTAATTTCAATCCAACTGCTGTAATCACATAACCTTGTGCATAACGATGTTTAAAAATACTTTCACGGTAACCAAATTCACATTCGTTAGCCTGTAAGCGGAATTGTTCGCCTGAGTTGAGATTCAACACATCGACATAATTACACACATCTTTAAATTCTACACCGTACGCACCAATATTTTGAATCGGTGCAGAGCCGGCACAGCCTGGAATAGTGCGGATTTTCCTAAACCATTAATTCCTGCTAAGCGACCATTCCACTAACTGATGCCAATTTTCGCCACCATTAACATGCAAATAATGGTAATCGCTATCTTCCGTATGCTGAATACCCGATAAACGGTTAACAATCACCATTCCTTGGAAATCTTCTAAAAACAGCATATTGCTGCCTTGACTAAAAATAAGACAGGTAGCTTTTCGGCTTGTGCTTTTTGCCAAGCTTGTTGGATTGTTCAGTCGATGTGGCTAATAATTTCACGTGCATTTGCCGGAATATTGAAGGTGTGAAACAATTGTAAACTTTGCATTAACTTTTCCTTATGTGAGAAGTGTAATTTTAACCATCATGACCACCTGCTCCCTTTTGAAATCGTAAGTTGGGCATTTTGAGTGTCGACTGCGTTCAGTCATGATATTTTAAACCATAATGCCTTCAGGTTCATCTAACGTTGGAATCCTACCCATTATCTTGTACGAAAATTTCGTATTCCCCTTCTAGCATTGATATGTGCTTTTTACCTCAATCAGCATACCTTTTGCGAGTGTTTAATCGCATTCAACGTTGCTTCGTACTGATTTACAAAACGTGCACTAATTCTTGTGGATTTAAACTTTGCGATGGCAAACTACGCAGTCCCTGATCATTTGCATCTTCGTTTGTGAACACAAAGCTCTCAATAACTTGTTCTAAAGCAACCTGTAAATTGCTTCTTGTACCGTTAAACGGAAGGTCGCCAATAATTCTCTCAGTTGAGAATATCCATCTGATAAGGCTTGTTCAAAATTCACCAATGATGGCAATGCTTTTCTTTTTGATTTCTCCGTCTTCTTTCTTCAAGTTATGTTTTAACAGCGTTAATTGAATTTATGAAAAGACAACACTGCGCAACAGGTCATGTAATTCCCGTGCAATAATTGACCGCTCTTCCATCAATAGGCTGCTCTTGCCGTTGCGTTTTAATGTGATACAACGCTTTTACCTACCATTTGCTAGTTTTTCATCATTCGCGGATCAGGACAAAGGCAAACCGGCTTGCCAAAGAGAGCACTGCTAAGTTTTCATTTTTCAATGGAAAGTTCTTCGACTTGAAGTGATTGTTTAGGATCTTTTTGTCCAAAGAAATTTCCCAATGTTCTGAGCCGAAAATTTCTAACTCAATGTAGCGTAAATGTTCGCTGCTTACGAATATGATTGAGCACTTGGCTGAAATTTTTATCATTAATCTTCGTGGGCGTAAGCAACACGAGCTTTGATAAAGCGTGGTTAAGAGCGGTTAGTTTGGCGTAACTTTTTGCGTTTTCTCATTAACGGCATCTTCTAAACGTGAATAAAGTCGCCTAATTCCGATGACATTTGCGTAAACACTTTTCGCCAAAACACCAAGCTCATTACCACTTTCTGTATCAAGCTGGATATGTTAAAACTGCCCATTTGCACTTGCATACTGGCTTTCGTCAGGCTCTAAAAGGCTTCCACCGCGACTTCGCTATGCCAAATGACATAAAGACACCATCGCGAGGATCAATAGCATTGAAACACATAGCACAGACCGCACTAATCCATTTTGTTCAGCAAAGCGTTTGCAATTCCAACACGAAATCATCAGACATCTTGTACATAACTTTTCAGTTCTGCATGATATCGATTTGATTGCACGAGCGAAATCGGACATCACTGCCCAGCGTTTGTAGGATTTTTGATGGGGATTCTCACTGAAGCGCAGCTGATTCCTGCACAGTAAAGCAAAGCATCTAGCGGGTGAGGGCTATCGTTGGTAACGCACTAGATTCTGTTCGTCTGTATCCGGCGAACGTTCATTTCGTTAATGACCGATAACTTTGCATACGCGCAAAAGAACCGGAATATTAATGAGCTTCCGCATCCGATTTGTGCTGTGCCATCGGAGAGTCAAAACTCAACTTGGGCTAACCGTGCCGCATGAAAGATGATGACCACCAAATAAATATTTAGCTTAATACGGGTAGAAACTGAACGTTTAGCGTACGCGATAATTCTTCAAACATTGGAAAAAGTGCCCATAGTTTAGCACAAAGTGCGGTTTGAAAGGTGGCTGATTTTTCACAAATACGTGAGACTGACTACCGATGTTTTCAAAAAGCTTAAATGTGCGCACTTAGCTCAATTCTTTGCCTTTTAATTCGCGCGCTAAGAAGACCGTCGCCACCATAATCGATAACGCCATAATCACCGCCAAGAAAGCGGTCGCAATGCTGTGAATGAGTACGCAGAGACAATCGCTCCGACGACAACCGGTCAAAATACCTGTGGCAGCGACTAAAGTTAAACAACACATTTTACGTGCCGTTGCTCGTCCTGCTGTCGGATAGACTTCGGCGCGTGCACGCTTGCCGCGCCCATCATGCCGTTTACGAAACATCCCCAAGAAGCGCCAGCCACCAACGATCGCGTTGGGTCCAGTTAATTGAGAGTAAGTGATGCTGATCCACGGCTGATTGGAATAATAAGAAACTTGGTTTGCGTCCGATTCTATCGGCTGAGACGACCAGAAATCCAAATCCCCGCCATCATGCCGCATACGGTAACTGCCGTCCATACCTGATTTCGTTAAACTAAAGCCAAGTTGTTTAGATAAGAAGTTTGGCATCCGATCATAATGCCGTAGTAACCGAAGTTTTGTACCGAGGTTAAACACCACTACACGAGAGGCTTGCTTTTTGTGGTTAGCTCTATCCTCACTAAGGTTTGAGATTCCAGTTTGGATGTTTTGGGTGAGAAGTGCAGACCTGTTTTTGTGAGAAAATTTCAGGTTCGTGTAAAGCAGGCTACGTAAGACGCTGACAACCTTGAATGCGGGAAGATGCCGACAACGAGACATGCCGCGCCAGCCGATATGTGGAAGAAGCAATACGTGTGATGATAACGCGGCGGCTAACACGCACCCTGCCAGCCTAACGCGCCACATAAGACGCGGCTGCTGCGGTGTTTTGGCAGGCCCACGCCTCGATGGCTAATGCGTACCGATGCGATTCACCGCCCAAACCGATGCACCTGCAGCGGGTGCGATAAATTAATCGTCCAGTAGCGCTTGTGGGTGCATAAACCGAGTAAAGACGGCGAAGGGGACGATTGGCCAGGATCAGCACGCGTACACAGCCCATAACGATCGGCTTATGCACCAAATACAATACCGCCCACCACAGCACCAATAAGTGTCGGTGACTAATAGGCCATTGGGTGTGCGGGAGTTAAATTAAGATCGTGCCGAATGGCACTAGCATAAATCCGAAAATAAGAAGATCGAGATCCATCCATCGCGTAGCCGACAGCTGAATCAATCAAGGCTTTCCAGCCATGATTGATTGACGTTTGTCATGATTGAGGTCCTTTGCTGCTCACGGGTAGCGTTTAAAGAAGTGAAATAATGAGAAAGAATTTTTTCCGACGCGTAGTGTGAAAATTTGAATTTCGTGCCGAAAATTTACGTAAGAAGAATTGCCAACTCAGAATATCGATCTGCTCTGTTGTAACCATTCATATAACTTATTATGCATTATGATATTAACTTATTAAGGAGAAGCTGTGGTGAAAATATAGAAAATCTAAATACTGTACTCGCACGAATTAGAAAACGCTTGTTTACGATGTGGACGGAATCCCAAAGAGGTAAAACTTTTACACTTGCCATAAAACTGTCACCTGAGCGAATTAAAATTGCCTTAAATGTTGGTCAGCAACTTATCATAGAAAATAAAGATTACAAGAGAAGTGAAGAGAAATTCAAACGCTGAACCTCCATATCCCATTTATCGGTCATCCAAACAAATAAAATTAAAGATATTCTTAAATATGGTATTTCTTGTGCCAATCAGTTGATCGCATTGAATTAGCGGAGAAACTCCAACAAAACTGGCCGAACGAAACCAACAAATGGATGTTTTATTCAAGTTGTACTTCAATGAAGAAAAGTAAATTTGGCGTAACACAGAAATGCGTTGGAATTAGTGAAACAAGTTGCTCAGTGCAAATTTAAAATCAAGGTTTAATGACAATTTAGTCTTTTGATTCTGATGAAAAGTTCTTAGTGTTTTAAACGGTTGAAACAAATTCAACAAGACGTCACTCAACGCATTACCAGTCTCGTGTCTCGAACTTTCGATGGGGATGGTGGCGATTTAGAAACAACGATTGAAGAAGGCGCAACTATTGTTCGGGTTGGTACCCGCCATTTTTGGTAAACGTATTTATCCGGATAGCTATTATTGGAATGAAAATAAGCCTATTTTATTTAAGTTCTATCGCATTAAAACCTGTTTTTCTAATTCATCGGATGATGTATCATCACAAAAACGTTCCCAAAGCTGCTCTTCGCTTTCTTGGTGCTCAGGATCTGGCTTAATGCAGTTTGTAATCGGGCAAACTTTTTGGCAAGTTGGCGTGTCATAATGACCAGCATTCCGTACAAAGGACAGGATCGATCACATGAATCTCCTCGCCGATTGAAATTGCTTCATTCGGGCATTCGGGGAGGCACATATCGCAGTTGTGCATTTTGTTTGTGATCAGTAACGCCATACCATTCCTTTATATGAGAAAGCGGCGAATTATAGCCGACAAAAAGCAAAATTGACAAAATTTAAACAGGATTTTTATGAAAAACAGGCTTCCACTCTTTCCCTTATTGCCCTTGCTGCATTTAGCATTTGGCAATGTTCACTGAACACAAAAGACACTAAACCCGCCCCAACAACCACACAACAACAAAGCCCAAAAGTGCGGTCAAAAATACCAAAGATTTTGGGAATTATGATGTCGTCATGCGCGATGATGCCATTGGACAAAATAAAAATGCCCTGATTGATTACTATATGTTGGCCTTATCTTGGTCGCCTGCATTCTGTGAAAAACAACGTGCGCAATATGGCAATAATTTACCTGATTCAGCGCAATATCAATGCGATGTAAAAATCAATTTGGCTGGGTGGTGCATGGTTTATGGTCACAATGCGAAATGCACGTTCTGTTACGGATCAGCCACGTTTTTGTAAGGGTGATTTAGCACCGCTTCCAGTTGAAACCTCGAACCTTATCTTTCAATCTCGCCAGGTGCAAAATTATTACAAGGTGAATGGGAAAAACATGGTAGCTGTGCGTTTGATTCAGCAGAAGCTTATTTCAAACAAGAGAAAGCATTATTTGAATCACTCTCCTTACCAAATGAACAATTAAGCCGTAAAGAATTATTTCAATGGATGAAGCAGAATAATCCCACAACTAAAGGCGCTTATTTAGGGCGCGAGCCATAATGAATTATTCATTTGCTATGATCGTCAATGGCAAGTAATCGATTGCCTAAATAAGCATAATTCGCTTTTTATTTGATCTACATCGTTACAACCTAGTCAGAACTAGGTATAATGTCGAGCTTTAATTTTAACTAACCCAAGAGGAAAGATTATGTCGGTAATCAAAAATGACCGACTTAGATTTAAAAAGGTAAACGTGTATTTATTCGCGCGGACTTAAACGTACCAGTAAAAAGATGGCAAAGTGACATCTGATGCGCGTATTCGTGCGACTATCCCGACGTTAAAACGTGGCTTTAGAAAGGCGCAAAAGTGATGGTTACCTCTCCTCGAGGTCGTCCAACCGAAGAATTCAAACCTGAAGACTCTTTACAACCGGTTGTTGATTACTTAAAAAGATGCAGGTTTCAACGTGCGTTTTAGTACAAGACTACTTAAACGGTGTGGATGTTAAAGAAGGCGAAATCGTTGTTTTAGAAAACGTACGTGTGAAACAAAGGTGAGAAGAAAAACGATCCTGAATTAGGTAAAAATATGCCGCACTTTGCGATGTCTTCGTGATGGATGCATTCGGTACAGCTCACCGTGCGCAAAGCATCAACTTACGGCGTAGCAGAGTTTGCACCAGTTGCTTGTGCAGGGTCCATTACTTGCAGCAGAATTAGATGCATTAGGGTAAAGCATTGAAAGAGCCTGCTCGTCCGATGGTTGCGATCGTGAGGCGGTTCTAAAGTTTCCACTAAATTAGAAGTATTAAACTCTCTTTCAAAAATTGCTGATCAAATTATCGTGGGCGGTGGTATTGCAAATGACTTTCATCGCTGAGCAGCTGGCCACAATGATGGGTAAATCGTTATATGAAGCAGATTTAATCCCTGTAGCAAAAGAATTAGCCACCAGCACTGATATTCCAGTTTCAGTTGATGTACGTGTTGGTACTAATTCTCTGAAACTGCACAGCAACAGAAAATCAGTAACCGAGTGAAAGATGATGAATCTATCTTCGATATCGGTGATAAATCTGCCAGAACAATGCTGAAATCATCATGCCAAAACCGTTTTATGGAATGGTCCAGTTGGCGTGTTTGAGTTCTAACTTCGTAAAATTACCGATCATTTTCTCGTGATTGCAAGCAGACGATGCATTCTCTATCGCGAAATTGGTGATACTTTAGCGACTATCGATTTATTCAGTATTGCAGATAAAATCTCTTACATCTCTCAACTGGTGGTGGTGCATTTCTTTTGAGAATTCGTTGAAGGTAAAATGTACCAGCAGTAGAATGCTTGAAAACGTGCGAACGGTTAATTGATGGCTTCTACTCCTCTACTCTCATAGAGATAAATATGATTCTTCAAACGGAGACCGTCGCCAAAACAAAAGGAAAGCACAACCATGGCTAGAATTATTAGATATCGTAAAACCTGGCGTAGTAACGGGTGAAGATGTACATCTTTGCTTATGCTAAAACCAAACAACTTCGCGATCCCTGCAGGTAAACTGCGTGCAGCTCTGACTCCACGTAAATGCTGTGTTGAAACCGCTGCGCGTGTGAAAGCACCAGTAATTATCAATTCTCAAACGGTGGTGCAGCGTTTCTACGCAGGTGAGTATCAAACCAACAAGCGGTGCTCGTCCAGACGTTTTAGGTGCGATCGCGGGTGCGAAACACGTTCATACTTTAGCCAAAGAATACGGTGTCCCAGTTATTCTTCATACGACCACGCAGCGATTGCTTCCATGGATCGATGAAAGCTACTTGAAGCGGGTGACACTTTTCGAAACTGGCCGTCCATTATTCTCTTCTCCACATGCTTGACTTATCACGAGAGCCAATGGAAGAAAACATGGCAATCTGCCGTGAATACCTTGCTCGTATGGACAAGATGGGTATGACCCATCGAAATCGAAAATCGGTATTACCGGTGGTGAAGAAGATGGCGTGGATAACTCTGATGTAGATGAATCCTCGTTTATATACCCAACCATCTGATGTGCCTTTGACGTTTACGACCAATTACAGTCCTGTAAGCCTAACTTTACCGTTGCAGCAGCATTCGGTAACGTACACGATGTTTACAAACGGGTAACGTAAAATTAAAAACCATCTATTTCTAGGTCGCATCACAAAGAGTTCGTTGCAAAAGAACGCAATCTACCAAACTAAAACCAATCAACCGTTTTCCACGGTGGTTCTGGTTCCTAGTCGCAGAAAATCGCAGAAGCAGATTAGCTATGGTGCAATCAAAATGAATATCGATCACTGATACTCAATGGGCTGCATGGAATGGTATTTAAGTTTCTATAAAGCAAACGGGCTTTACTCCAAGGTCAATTAGGTAACCCCTGAAAGCGTCTGATGTACCAAACAAAAATACCACGACCCACGTGTTTGGTTACGTAAAATGGAAGATCAATCTAAACGCTTAGAACAATCTTTCGAGACTTAAACTGCGTGATGTTTTATAATCCATATAGACTAAAATGAGACCGCACTTTGTTAGTGCGGTTTTTATTTCTACATAACCAATGTTGGCTCTTATCTATACAAATAACAAAACAAAATTGGTTAGCCACCTAATAAACTTTGCAGTAACGTCTTTCTTTCGATATTTATTGTCAAAGGTGGATATAACGCTGCGCCTGCTCTATTGATGTTAATCGGTTTGGAGTTATGGCGTATGCTAATCAAAGAAACCACTAAACTTATCGAAAGTTGATAAATGGTTAATTTACTAGCTCACTCTTTTTATTTTCTTACATTTGTATTTTCCCTCTGCATTAACGAAAAATACGTGATCTAGATACGGCAAGTCGTGTTGTTTTCTTAATTCCTGTTTTACTTTTATTATTAAAATATCCAATCAAAAACCTGTGTATTGAGTTACGCTATCCCCCTTGGTGGTATTGTTTCTGTCTGCATCGCGCTTTATGATAAATTTATCTTGAATCTTAATCGGATCAAAATCCTCGAATTATGCATATTCAAGGCGGCGATATTTCGATGTCATTAGGCATTTTGAGCCTGATGTGCCCTATATGCCCTATATAAGAAAAGAGGTAGGAAACTGACTCTTCTTAGTGTGATTGGTGGCTTATGTGGCATTGTAGGAGTTTGCTTTCTACCGCTCGCGAGGAGGATGGGTTGCATTACCGATCTTACTTATTGTTATCCTTGGGATTTATCGCCATTCTCTTTCAAAACGTTTTTTCTGACTTTCTTGAATCATTGTCGATTGCAAGCGTTGGCATTAGCCAAATGCCCAATAACCGGATTATGGAACGGATTGACGTTGCACGAAAAGATATCCAACTTTACTTGGATAACTAAGGATATACTTCTCTAGGTGCGCGTTTTGAAATGTGGAAAAGTGCAATGGAAATGGTACCCCTATTTTGGCTGGGGCATTCAAGGGCAACAGAAAAACGAAACAAGAAACAAAAGATTGCTACAGGTAACATTGGACAATTTACTCATGCCCATAATCAATATTTAGATGACCTATCCAAAACGAGATTATGGGTTGCTCGCCTTAGCTTGCTGTTTTATTTATCCTCTACGTAGCATTTCTATGAAAACCTGAAACAGCAAATAATGAGATCAAGCTAATTGCAACGTTAGGCGTTGCCCATATTTTATCAGTGATGATCTATGGCAAAGCCAAGGTTTCTTGGTACATAATTCAGGTACTATTTTTACTTTTTCTTAACGATTGTGTTTTTATGCTGCAATACGAACACATCAGAAGGCAGAATAATGAAAATTTTAGTCATTCGTAACGATAAACTGGGATGTTTTGTTCAGGCATTCCAGCTTTTGCGATGTTGAAAGCTCTCAGATCCCGAGCTAAAACTGACGCACTGGTGCCGGCTTATACAGCCCCATTGGCTCAAATTTGCCCTATTTTAGATGATGTCATCATTGATAGTGCTAAGAACGACACTGATTTTCAATCGTCTTGTTAAAAGAGTCAAAAGAGCAGCAATTTGATGGCATGATTAGCTTCTTTTCCAATACCCTTAACGGTAGATTGGCGTGGAAAAGTGGGATTCCTTAATCGCCTTGCGCCCGCAACAAAATGGGTGCAAATCCTTTATAACCATCGTTTACAACGCTTCGTTCACGTTCAGAAAAATCTGAGCCGAAACCACAATCAAGATCTGGCTCCGCATGCTTTAAAAGACTTACAACATGCGGTGTGGGGCCGACCACCTTGCCTTTCACTTTCCTGATAGTGCGGTTATCAACAGTGTTTTCTTCAAGAACAATTCGGTTTATCTGCGGATAAAATGGGTCTTTGTGCATATAGTGGAACGGAGTGGCTCCAGCAACAAGCGCTCTCATTGACACTGTATGCTCGGGTGATACAAGGTTTATTAAACGAATTTGACTGTCAGATTATCTTAACAGGATTTGGTTAAAGTGAAAGCCCATGAGTTAGCGGCAAAATCGATAATCAAAATGTGGTTTGTTTGATAAGAATAAAGTTGATTTTGCACACTCTCTAGCTTGTGCGGATTTGTTCAGGCTCTACTGGACCATTGCATTTAAGCGGTGCATTCAATGTGCCAACAATCGGATTCTATCAAATAGTCGCTCATCTCCGGCCTCGTCGTTGGAAGCCGATTAATGATGCGATAGACATCTTGCTTTCTGCCGCCAAAGGCAAAGGAAATTGTTGAAACGAATTTCGATTGATGATGCCTTAATTGAGATTATTCCTTCATTACGGAAGATGTGGCAAACGGGCAGTTGAGTTTAAGCGTAACTGTTGCAATCAACTATTGCGGCGGAAACAAGTTCTATTAGACTGTGTGCCGCCGAGAGATAACTAGCAAACCGACACCAAGGCTTGTTCTCACAATCCCTTTAAATAAGCGTTGATAAAAGCCCACCATTAATCCATCCCGCAGGCCAGCACTTGATGACAGGTTAAATATAATGTATTTCCCAAGCCCATAAAATAAAAGCAATTCCTCGGGATAGATTCGACTCAAAAGTGCAGTTGGTTCAGGTATAATTTTCACGGTTAAGCCAAGAAAAAGCAATCACGATAATATTCAAATAGTGCCCAGTCAAATCTTAACTTAGAAAGTCAAGCAACATCACCAAACAACTAATACCGATGATGCCAACCAATACTAACTCGGCATGTGCCACACGAAAGTACGGTCCAGGTGAGGTAAATTAGCAGCGACACAATTAAGCCATCTCCAATGCCCGAGTATTGCCAATGCAAATAATAGCATCGACATCGTTTACCTTCGACTGACCATAGGGATTTTGCAGCCAACTGGTGAGAATCTCCCGTGCTTTTCATATTATTCATTTATATTTAACGCTTGCGTATAATGAAACCCATAAAACCAAAACATTTTAACGTCATATGATATGTAGATTGTTGATAAATATCATAAATGATGTTAGATCACATTGTCAAAATTGTCATCATCAGGTCACTGACTTAAAATAGGCTACCCTTTTAAATTAGGACATTAATGTAGCACATCTCTTCGAATATTTTTGGATGGTAATCAATGCTCACCTATCAACAAAAACTCATGTGTTTTAGGCAATGTATTGCCGAAACATTATTGATCCTCGTGAATTATTAGGCTAACGGATGAGAATAACAATTCTTCAAAATCAAATGATCTGTGATTTAAACGAAGGCTATGCGATTTATCCTTCACGTTATATTTTGCCGGATTACAAGTGTGTATATTAAAAGGCTGTGAATTCCTTGAATTGCCTGCGCCAAAAATCTTGATGTGAAGCATTAGATGGCTTGATTTTATATTCCACGTGCCCTCCATTACCATTTCCCAGTTTACATTGGTCGTTTGACCTGCTACTTGATCCGTTTTACCGATGAAGAACAAGACTACATCAAAATTAAACGTTTCTTAAATCATGAACAAAACTGTGCCCGAATTCATTCTGCCATGCCAATATTGGACCTTATGACACCAAAACAGGGCGCTTGATTTTAAAGCGGTAATTGAGTTAGAAGCACCGACGCCGTATGTATGACCATTCGTTACGATAAGAGCAAAACAAGTCGTGAATTTGCGAAATTAGCCGCAAAGCGTGTATTGGTTTCTAAACCGTCTTTTGCCAATGATGTTACTACTTTTCTGACTTGGGCGAACAATATGGTATTGCAGCTGCTGTAACACTCCCTATGAATGTGGTGGGCTTATACTCTTGCTCCTTGCCTTGGGACTATCGCACGCCTGTAAAACCGTGGATGAATGGTCAATGAGCTTTTACCTCGTGCATGGCAAAATGTGCACTTTCCTATGGATAAACGCCATAAATTTGCCTTGGAGAGCCTTCTTCAATACTCATTCCTCGAAAAGAAGGTTTATCAAACGGACTAATTTTACAGGGATGTTTGCCATTGGGACTTGCAGATGCAGCGAATCACTTGCTACAACGAAGACTAAGTGAAACTTTGGTAAAGCCAACGCGGTGATGAAATTGCGACCTTGATTGTGGAAATTGAAAGTCACGGATAACCATGAGGCGTGTATGCGGAACACGGGCAATCGTTGGATTTAGCCATGCGCAAGTAGGCGCAAGCAATCATGAGGAAGATAAACGTAATGCGCTGGCATCGCATTCGTGGGTGAAGAACCACGTTATTGTTATTTGAAACAATCTGCCATTCATAATACTTCCATCAGGTTTTGGAGATTTGCTGCGACCAAACCTATATGGATCATTTAGATGCCGTTCGTTGATATTATCGATGGTTCATTGCACAAGGTTACCGTTATATCACCACTTACCTTAAAAAGCCGATTTGATTGTGTAGGCTATTTGGTGACAAGTGGAAAAATACCGTAAAGGTGAAGTGGCAACGTGATACCACTTGGTATGGTTCAGGTACCGATTTTGCTGAGTCTTTGATCGTCAATTCGCGATGAACAAGATGTAAGTGCAAGCTAGAAAAAAGGTGGTCAAAAATTCTCTTTTTGACCGCCTATTCACCTGCCTTTTCGTACTTTGTGTTCTCGAATCAATGCCATAAACGGCTGCCCAAAGCGTTCTAATTTGATCTTCCTCGCTAACATTTCAATGAACTTGTTGGCATATGTTTGCCATTTCCTGTAACGTCGCATCGTTAAAGACAATATAAGGTGGAATATTTTCTTTATCCGCAAGTTGCTTCCTTAGAAACGCAAACGCGCAAACAAATCTTATCATAATTTGCCACTGTATTTTTGTGGGATGTATGCTGACAATTTATTAATGGATGAAATGCGCGGCATCGCTAATTCAGGGCACTTCGCCTTTAAACAGGGCGTGCACTTTCTGTGAGCTGAAGCGTTGCACTATTAAACTCTCCGAGCACTTGTTGAATAAAACCAAGATGAATAAGCTGACGAATGACCGATTGCAATGTTCTTTGCTTTTTATCTTTGCCAGTAAACCTTAACTTATCATGTTGGCGTTCTACAATTTTGATTGTGCATCCCTCGCAATACCGCAATATTGCACAGCTGCCACTCACGATAAATCGTCGACATCACTTTTGTGCATCAATTAAACCATCATATTTTTCTTTGGCGGTTCTGACAAATATCACAGTTTTGACAAGGTGTTTGACGATGTTCACCAAAATTGAGTAACGCAAACGGCGACAAGTTTGGCTTTCTGCAAATTCTGTGGCTTCCAATTTATGTTGCTCAATTTGACGTTGTGGTGTTCTGGTTTTCAAGCGAATTTTCTGCAACCAAGCATAATCAGCCGGCTCGTGAAAAGCACCGCTTCCGCGGTAAATCATCTCTCGTCCCTCTGACCGGTTTCTTGATAATATGATTGTCTTCTCGAAATTCCAAAATGGGCGACAAAACGTGCATTGGATTTATTATGCCATCCCAAATGCAATCGTCGCAACACAACGAACATTATCTCGTTGAAATCTTGTTGGACGCGTTCTCAGTGCTATTTCCATTCCGCATGATACGGCAGCCGACACGCCTTTGTTTCGCAAAGTTTCTGCGATACGTTCCACCTTCGAACGACTATTGCAATACATGCCACTTTTACCTTTCTGAGCTAAGACAAAACGCGTAAGCTGCTCCATTGGCAAGCTTTTCTTCCAACGTATAACGAATATTCAGACGGTCAAAACTGCCAATATTTGTGAGGTTGTCTAATTTAGATGGTCAGATATCCTGTCTTGTCGTAATCAGCCGTAGCCGTTATTATTATAATCAGCGATTTGGAAACGCTGCTTTTAAGCCCCAAGTTGGGTATATTCAGGACGGAAATCATGTTACTGAAATACAATGTGCTTCATCAATGGCGATAAAGAAATTTGAGCGCAAGAAATCAGCGAAAAAAGCTGTTTGTCATCACTTTTCGGCGAAACATATATAATTTTAATTGGCTCGAAAATCAGCTTATTCTCAACTTGCTGTTGTTGTTCTGGCGTCTGACTAAGTTTAGAAAATCGGCTATTACCGTTTGTTGTGGGTTGATCTGATCTTTCATTAAAATCAAGGCGAAATCACTAATGTGAGACCAGGAAAACAAAGTTCTGAATTTGATAACACAGGGTTTGCCATTTCCTGTGGCCATCACCACTAGCATCTGACCGTAATGCGGCATGAATCACTTCTTCCTGCCCTTTGCGGAAAGATTGGTAACAAAACGACCGCAACGTATTAAGTGCGGTCGTTTTAAATCTCTGTTTTGCGGTGGGGTTCCGCCATTAAGTGTTACCGTTTCTCCGTGAGCAGCAACCGCCTCGGTTAAAAAATCCCAGCGTTTACCATCATTGACCCAATCATTGTTTTTATAGGCAAATGAAATCCCCAATCGCTCATAAGCAAAAGCTCAAGTCGGTTCTTGCTTAATGATACGATTTGTGAACGATCATCAAATGTAATGGTAAATACCGAACCTTGTGTTTCGCAATCTACATCACAATCTTGATTCTCTAACTCTTCTTCAATGCTTAAACCTGTTCAATATTTTGGTGAAATTCTGCAACATTCATAAAATTTTCCGATTAAATCGATAGAATGCCGTGATATAAAGCCTTTCGCCTCGTTGGCAAAGCGGATATTACTTATTAGAAGTTGAAAATGAAAAAATTACTTTCTATTTTTATTATTGTGCATTCTGTACTTTGGCTGCTGGGTTGCGGTGTAAAAGGGCCATTATATTTTCCTGAAAAGAACAGCCGTAAAACACACAAAAACAATAAAACTGGCCGCACTAAAGTTCGTCATGGATTTTTCCAATATAAAACGAACAACTTTATGTTGAAGATTTGCCGTCAAACAACTCGCTGAAGAATTCGGCACACCTTTATATATTCGCGCTGCAGCGAGCCATTGTGCCTTGCACTGTTCAAGCATACCCGCACTTGATTTATTGTACCGTTAAAGCCAATTCTAATATTGGTATCTTGAATGTCATGGCAAAATTAGTTTGGTTTTGATATCGTTTCGCAAGGCGAATTAGAACGTATCTTGCGGCTGGTGGAGGCTTCAAAGTAGTCTTTTCTGGTGTGGCAAAATCTCGTGCCGAAATTATGCGAGCGTTAAGTAGGTATTCGTTGTTTTAATGTGGAATCGTTGCGGAATTACATCCATCTCAACCATGCGGGTGAAATGGGTAAAGTAGCCCCTATTTCTTTGCGCGTAAACCTGATGTCGATGCCTTACATCCCTACATCTCCACTGGATTGTAATTGGTGTGAGCGTAGATGAAGGCGCGTGAGGTATATAAATTAGCAGCAACCTTACCTCGCGTGAAAATTACGGGTATGGATTGCTATTGGCTCTCAGCTCAGGTTACAACCTTCTTAGATGCAACGGATCGTCTCATTCGTTTAATAGAACAGTTAAAGAAGATGGTATTACGTTAAAACATTGAATCTCGGTGGCGGTTTAGGCGTAACTTATACTGATGAAACGCCGCCATCCAGTGATTATGCCGCGTTACTGAATAAATTAAGAGTATGAAGATCTCGATATTCTAGAACCAGGTCGAGCGATCGCGGCGAATGCGGGGATTTTAGTGGCTAAAGTGCAATACAAAAGCAATGAAAGCCGTAACTTCGCGTTACCGATACCGGCATGAACGATATGATTCGTCCTGCGCTCTATGAGCTTTGAACATCAAAATTGACCGCACTTTAGAGCGTGAAAAACCATTTATGATGTTGTTGGCCCAGTATATGGAACCTCTGATTTCTTAGGTAAACAGCGTGAGCTCGCCATTGCTGAGGATTATATTGCTCAACGCTCTGCCGGCGCCTATGGTGCAATGTGTCAAACTATAATTCTCGTCCACGTACGGCAAGTGTTAGTAGATGGGGACAAAACATTTAATTCGTGCAGAGAGAAAATCTTAGTGAGTTATGGGCACTGGAAAGCATCATGAAATAAATAGATTGAAAAACGGTCAAGATATAGTCTTGACCGTTTTTTCTGAACTAAATAATTCGGAGAATTGTTGTCGTTTGCCGCCAGCTCTTGAATAGGTATCAAAGCATAAACAAATATTACGGATTAATAAGCGACCTTTGAAGCGAAACTTGTAAGCCTGTTTCTGTTTAAATTAATCCATCTTCAAGTAATGGCTGTAATAACTGTAAATCTTCAGCAAAGTGCTTTGAAATCAATATTATTGTTTTCAATTGGTGCAAAATCAAGCTTAAAGTTACAAATCAATTGCTTAATCACATCACGGCGTAAGCAATCTTCTTCTGTCATCGCTAAACCTTTATGCAGTGCAATACCTGAATTTTCATCATGATAATAATGTTTAATTCTTTTTGGTTTGAGCATGTATCACCTAATAAACTAATGGCTGATACACCTAAACCAAGCAAATCCACTCTTCTTGTGTGGTATAGCCTTGGAAATTTCGGTGTAATACACCTTTCTCTTGACAACCGCTAATTCGTCATCAGGTTTAGCAAAATGATCCATACCGATAAACTTATAGCCTGCATTACCTAAGGTTTCGATCGTTTTTTGTAAGATCTCTAATTTAGTTTCCGGTGGCGGTAATTGCTCTTCTTTAATTTTTGCTTGTCCCGCAAATCGACTTGGCAAATGGGCATAGTTAAAGATACTCAAACGATCTGGTTTAATTCAATCACTTTATGTAATGTAAACATAAACACATTTTAGTGGCAATCCATAAATTAAATCAAGGTTGGTCGATTGAAACCTAACTCTGACACGGACAAGTAATGCATTCACAAACTCTTCATCTTGTTCACGGTTTACCTTTTGAACCTTTGTGAAATCTTGTACACCCATGCTAATTCGGTTAAAACCAATATTGCGTAAATGATCAAGCATATCGAGCTCTATTTCGCGTGGGTCCATCTCAATACTAACTTCTGCATCAGCCGCAATCGTAAAATGATCTTTAAGCATCTTCATCAAACGATCAGATTGCTCTTCTGTCAAATAAGTCGGTGCCGCCCCATTGTATGAGTCAGCACGATTTTGAATAATTCTGAACGCGCTTTGATTTCTTTTCAAGATAATCAAGATAAATATCCGTTATGTTGATGACGGTAATCACCTTATACAGCCACAGAAATAGCAAAGTTTGTGACAAAACGGAATGTGTACGTAAAGGGAAAGTGGTCTTTCGGATAACGATTAACCGCTGCAATAAAATCTTCGTTTGTATAACTTTCATTAAATTCTAATGCAGTTGGATAAGATGTATAACGAGGTCCTGATTGGTTATATTTTGAATTAACATAAGATCCCAAATAATTTCAGACATAGCTTCCCAAATTTCTCGTCATTAAAACGGACTAACTCCAACAATTTCTTCTTCAAATTTTGCTTCTCACTTTCTCGCTCAAGATCGGTTTCATTCTTTCTTTTTTAACAATGCTTTCCGAGCTTCCGTGTAGGCATTTCTTTACAATATTATAAAGTGCATACATAGCTTGATATGGCTTTAAGAATTGTCAAAAGGGAGTAAGCATTGATAAACGAATCAACCTTCTGAATGGTTGCAATCTCTATTCTGCATCGCTTTAGCGATAATTACCATACTCTCTTTTAGGCGTTTTGTACGTTCTATTTTAGCCTGTTTAATGAGTGTTTTGATGGCGTAACTTCTAAGTAATTTAAGCATAAAATGACATGCCAGCAATAATTCCCAAAACAATAATACTTAAAATAATCGGCCACATGACAATTATGAATTGGTTGATATCAATTTTTCGAAGGTTCGATAGGGTCATCCTCTGTCTCTTCTTCATCTTGAATACCTAATTCTTCCATTAACTGAAAGCAATACGATCTAAACATTCATCCACAAATTGTTGATCAGCTTTACTAATCGTTTTGCCTTCATCTAAGCATCAATTCATTTAAAATTTCATTATTTTCTAATCGCTCACTCAATTTCAGGTAAAAGTTTTTCGGTTCTTTTACGGCTGGTTGTCATTCCTTTCTCGGCTTATTCACAAATTCAACAATCAGTGGGACCTTTTACGGCTACCAATACGCGGATCTTTTGTTCAACGACTTGGTTATTTTTATTTTGCTCTGCGTTACTATGACGAGAACCGGATGCTAAACCTTTATGTTTACGTTTTTCTTATCTTCTCTTGCCTTAGCGTCTAATTCATAACGTTGTTTTTCTTACCTGATAGCTGATTGCTTCAGGTTTCTTATCCGATTTGAATTGGCATAATATCGCTAATTTTACGAGTTTTCTTTTGAGCCATTTGTTATTTTTTATCCTATAAAAATTTTGGTGATTGTACCATTCCCCTCTTTCTCATTAAAGGTTTAAACATCTTTAATAAAACTATTCTGATTTTGACCGCACTTTTACTTTATTAAATCAAATCTAAAACAAAACCCCAACTCTTCAGCTCGAGGGTTCTACATTAC
>BNJU01004251.1_pt1 | contig 20999 bp, 24 predicted proteins | sample 8539281 | NCBI WGS metagenome assembly BNJU01 (sample SAMD00202456, study PRJDB9452) | human saliva metagenome | isolation source: human saliva | place: Japan
AAGCCTTCTAATGGTTACTTCACATTGCTTGAGTTTTTCCATTCTATAACCAAAGATTGTTTTACACTATACTCATCAGATATCTGTTTATTCTATTTCTGCTTGTGGCTCTGCCACCTCTCATAACTATTGCTTGTTGTTGCTCCTGAGTTTTTCAGTTTAACTTCTCACTGCCTTAGCTACTGCTCGTGGTACGCCGACTTCGACAATTTCGTCAACGCTGGCTTCTTTTAATCTTGGTTAGAGATTTGAAGTGTTTCATAAGGTTTTGCTTGCGCTTTGGTCCCAATCCTTCAATACCATCTAGCTGCGATGAAAAAGGAATTTTTAGAGCAGAAGCTGGCAGTGGAAGGTAATAGCGAAGCAGTGGACCTCATCTTGGATACGCTGAAGTAGGAAAAATTCCTGCAGGTGCGGGATAATTCTACCACTTGCAAAAGGATCGCCAAAAAGCAATTCATGAGTCTGGTGCTTGTCATTTTTTTGCAGTCCAGCGATGGGAATATCTAGTCCCAGCTGATCCTGGATAACTTCTTTAGCGATATTGACCTGACCCTGTCCACCGTCAATGACAATCAGATCAGGCGGAGTCAGTCCATCCCGAATCACCCGACTGTAGCGTCGCTTGATGACCTCTCGCATACTGGCGTAGTCATCAGGTCCCACCACAGTCTTGATCTTATACTTGCGATAGTCCTTCTTGCTTGGTTTACCATTGACAAAGACCACCATAGCTGATACAGGACTGGTCCCCATGATGTTGGAGTTATCAAAAGACTCGATGCGAACTGGCGTCGGAATGTTGAGGAGCTGCCCTAGATTCTCAATAGCACCTTGAGTCTTTTCAATTGATTTCTCCAAGAGGTCAAACTTCTGCTGGAGACTAACTCGGGCGTTTTTGATAGCCAGATTGACCAGCTGCTTCTTCTCGCCTCGCTGAGGCTTAAGCACCTTGGTATCCACCATGGCTCGGACAGCTTCTTCATCAATATCTGCCGGAATCAAAAATTTCATTGAGGCTTGAGGTGGGATTTTTCCTGGTAGAACTGGCCGATATAGGTCAAGAAATCCTCGTCCGGATCATTGTAATAGGGAAAAAGGTTGACATCGCGCTCAATTAGCTTGCCCTGGCGGACAAAGAAGACCTGTACGCACATCCAACCCCTTATCCACATAGTAGCCAAAGACATCGCGATTCTGCACGTCCTTGGCCATGACCCGCTGCTTGGTGCGCAGCGTGCCAATGGACTGAATCAAGTCGCGGTACTCAGCTGCCTTTTCAAACTCCATAGTTTGCGCTGCGCCAGCCATTTTCCCCCGTAAATCCTCAATAATCTGGTCATCCTGTCCCTTGAGAAAGGCCGCTACCTCCTGGGCTAGTTCCTTGAAATACTGGCTGTCTACCTGGCAAATAGTGTGGGCCTTGCACTGTCCCAGATGGTAGTAAAAGCAGACCTTCTCAGGCGGATTAGTACACTTGCGGAAAGGAAAGAGCCGATCTAAAAGACGCTTGATTTCATTGGCAGCACCGACATCGGGGTAAGGACCAAAATAAAGTCCGCCGTCTTTTTTGACTTGGCGCGTAATAATCAGGCGCGGATAGGTTTCGTTGGTAATCTTGATAAATGGATAGGACTTATCGTCCTTGAGCATGATATTGTACTTGGGCTTGTTCTCCTTGATTAGGTTGATTTCTAGAAGCAAAGCCTCAATGTTGGACTCGGTGACAATAAACTCAAAATCCTCAATCTCAGAAACCAGAGCCTCCGTCTTGGTATCATGACTACCACGGAAATAAGACCGAACCCGATTGCGAAGATTCTTGGCTTTACCGACATAAATAATAGTACCGTTTTTGTCTTTGTGAATGTAACAGCCTGGACTGGTCGGCAACAGTTCCAGCTTTGATTGGATTAGCTTATTCATAGGTCTATTATAGCAGAAAAGAGGCCGAACCGCCTCTTCTTATTATTGTAACAACAAATCCAACAAATCTTGATAAGACTGAAGGGTATAGGTTGGTCTAGCCTGTGTTTGATTCGTCAAACTCTTCGGATTATACCAAGCCGTATCAATTCCAGCATTGTTACCGCCGGCAATATCAGCAGTCAATGAATCCCCAACCATCAAAGCCTGACTCTTATCAAAACCTGGTATCTGCTCTGCTATTTTTTCATAAAACAAAGCTTCAGGCTTCTGAGTCCCCATCTGCTCCGAGATGAAATATGGTTAAAATAGGGCGCAATGTCGGAATGGGCCATACGGCCAGTCTGAATAGCTGTGATGCCATTGGTTGCTCCGTAAATCTCATAATCAGCAGCTGTCAAGTTGTCCAAAAGCTCGCTAGCTCCAGCGTAAGTCTGGCCTTGCTGAGCAATGTGCTGCTGATAGAGAAGGGCCAGCTCGGCCCCATCCTTCTCAATGCCAAAATGAGCAAAAAGACGAGAAAAGCGCGTATTGACCAGCTCCAGCTTGGTGATTTTCCCCTGTTCCAAATCCCGCCAAAGCCCCTTGTTCATGGGAATATAATAGTCTTTGTAGATCTGAATCTCCGTCACGCCCTGTTCCTCCAAAAACTGAGTCAGGGCAATGTCTTCTGCCGTATCAAAATCCAGCAGCGTATGGTCAAGGTCGAAAAGTAGAAATTTGTATGACAAGGTCGAAATCCTTTCTGTAACTGTAGTAGGTTTATTATATCACAATGCATAAAAAACCAGCCAATCAAAAATGAAGGGCTGGTTTCTGATCTATTTCACTACTGGGATCCAGACTTCCATTTGATAATTTGGTTACTCTTGTTTTGATTCTTCTGTATTTCCAAACATCATCTTCGTTTTTCTCACTTCTTCTACTCGTCTTTATAGTGAAGGCACAAATCTCTAAATTTATTATCTAGCGCTGCAATATCAAACAATACTTCTGACAGTTTTTGGTAATCTTCCTTGATACAAAATAGATGAGCTTGGCCGAACAATTTTGATAAATTTTCTTTTAGATCAGATCTGACCGTATCGTGGTCTTTTAAGAAGTTACTCATATATAGATTTCTGATAGAAGCTAATTTGAAGCTAAAATATTGATGAAGATGCTTTTGTTCTTCATTCAAGCCATTGTCCGCTACCGACTTAGCATATCTTATTATCACGTTCTCCTCGCCACGTTCGTATTGTTGTTTCATCAGCATAGATGTTTTCTGGTAAAACTCTTTGGAAGTAGGAGATTTGATTTTTTTGAAGTTTCCCCACATGGAGAAAGAACCTCTTTTATAGTCGATATTTTTAGCTTCCCAGGCTTTCGAAAATTCTGAGAAACTCATTTTCATACAAGCAAAACCTGCTGGATCATGGAAATAGATAAACTCATCATCTAGATCATAAACTGAAACAAAATGGTCCACCCCATACAAATGGATATGATTGGGATTATAAGTCAGATAACCCATGTCCAAAGGGCCAAGAACAAGAGGTCCGCTGAGCAAAAACTTACTTAAGATTTCTCTGATAGAGAGAAGATTCTCTTTATTAAAATCCTTTATATAGTATTCATCATATGTAAAACCCAGAATGTTTAAAGAATGGCTGATAGAACTATCTGGCATCCCATTATCAAAGAAAACTAAGGGGTGTTTTTCATCTTCCTTTACAATACTAGCGCCATTTCCCATCACCATAATGGCTTCCAAAAACTCAGGGCGAACATCATAACCATACGAATGCAGTGCCATCGCAAGTGAATATGTATAACAAAGAGAAACGTCCCCAAAATACATCTGCATAGCATCATCCTCCTCTGTAATCAACGCCTAAAAAATGACTTGCAAGCACCATTTTATTTCACCACTGGTATCCAGAGTTCCATTTGATAATCTGGGGAATACATGTCTCCCTCGGTGTAAACTTCAAAATCTGGTGCTCCTGAGTGGCGATAGCCAGTTTCTGGAAAAAAGACTTCCAAGACATATTTCCAAGCATGGTGAATGCTGGCTGGTATAGCCCCCTTGACTGGTACGATAGCATATTCAGCTTCTGCGATTTCCTTGATTGACAGACCTAGTTCTTCTGCTTTAGCTTTATCCGCCACATCATAAGTGGCCATATAGTTGATGATTTCGCCTTCTTTGACATTCGAGCAGACACCAAAGGATTGGCCACTGCCCAGACTTTCTAAGCTTTCAAAGCTGTGATTGGCATAGAGTTGATCCCAAGCAGATGGGCACTGGCTAGTGTCAATAGTTTCCAATAGGACGCCTGCTACGGTAAAAGCAGGTTTCTTTTGAATCTTGATATCCATGTTCTTTCCTCCTGTAATCTTTAAGGATAATTGAAGTTTAGGAAAGACGCGATAAGGTTTTCCATTTCGAACTTCTGAGGGAGTCGCACCATGGAATTTCTTAAAGGCTGCGCTGAAGGCATCCGCAGACTCATAGCCGTATTTCATCGCTATGTCAATGACTTTCTCAGAGCTTTCCTGCAAGTCTGTCACAGCTTCTGAGAGCCTGCGTTTGCGCAAGTATTCTGCTAAAGTCATATCTGCTAGGGATGAGAAGAGCCTGCTAAAGAGCATAAGAATAGCCAGATAGCTGCTGGAATTTCTGCAAATCCACTTCTGCGTCCAACTTACTTTCTAGATATTCCATGGTTCGATTGAATTGATGCATCATATTCTTTTTCACCTCACAAAAGATACTAAGGCCCTTAAAAGCAAAGTGAAAATAGGAAAATTGGCGGAGGGGCTCCTGCTCCGAGAAAATTTTATCTTTTTCACACAACTTTTAGACCGTGTTCAATTCTAACTATAGTCTAACAGATCTCAGATACTTCCACCCTAGAATTTTTGTACAAGATTTAGAGGGGGATGTTACAACCCTATCCCGCAGTTTCTCCACAAAGAGATAAGCCGCTGGACAGGTCAGAGTATTTTTGATTGTCAGATGATTAATCTGATGAATCTTCTTGCGGTCTGTGTGAGGGAACTCGCGGCAGGCCTTGGGACGGACATCGTAGATCGAGCATAGATTGTCTCCACCTAAAAAAGGACAAGGCATGGCCTTGAAGACCTTGTCACCGTCTTCGTCCACCTGCAAAACTCCTCTTCAAAAAGCCGGCAGCTTCATCTTGAAATACTTGGCAATACGGACTATATCAGCTTCCTTAAAATCTGGTCCCAGGGTCTTACAACAATTGGCGCAGGCTGTACAGATCGATCTCTTCAAAAGACCTCATCATGGATTTGCTGGGCAATCTTATCTAGATTTTTTGGTGGCTTTTTCTTGAGACTAGCTAAAAATTTTCTGTGTTCTTTCTGCTTTTGCAGGGCTAGTTGGTGGTACTTTTCAAGGTCGATTTCTTGAGTCATAAACTACTTTCTAATCAGTTAATTTTCGTTAGCATTATATCATAAATCTCAAAAATGAGACCTACTTTCAGGTAGACCTCATTTTCTTTGTTTTAAATATTGTTAGTTGGGCCTTTTTCGTCAAGGCTCCATGTTTCCTCTATATATGAGATGACAGAAGCCAGAGTTTTTCGGTCGCCTTCAAAAGAGATCAAATACACTTTGTCATCTTTTTGGAAAACCCAAGAAACCACTAGCTGCCCTGATTTCATAATTACATTCAGTTGGAAAGCTTCATTGCCAGAAACAGTGGATTTTGCTCCCCACATTTTTTCTACATCTTTATTATCATTCCAACTATAGGCTAGTCGCTGGGCAATTAACTCAGCATTGAAAGTTTCTCCATCTTGGACATGAGCTTTTTCTCTAGTATAGCCATTCATGGTAACGATATTATAAGCTGAGCCATCCGTGAACTGAACGCTGTCGCCACCATCTACGTCTGTAAACTTAATCCAATTACTTGGAATATCGATATAGCCATAGTCAGCCGAGCCAATGCGTTTGGTCTCGGTTGTAGTAGAAACATCTTTATCACTAGCTTTATCAGACTTGCTGCTATCTTTTTGAGAAACCTGACTAGTTGTACTACTAGAAGTAGACGATTTCCGATTACCATAATTTTTAATAAGGCCACAAGAAGCCAGAGACAGACCAACCAAAACTGTCAAGAAACTAGAAAATATTTTTGCCATAAAAAAATCTCCTTTTTAGACTACATGAGCCTGAACTATCTAGATTTCCATACTATTGGAACATTATAGATAACATCGAACTTTTCAAGATTACTTCCCTATCTTATTTTAAGGAGCAGCTCGACTGTTTTCCTTCGCTTTGTAATGCTGGACTCAGGCGCTCAAAGTCAACTTTATTCATCATCCATACTCAGGACACTGAGGAAGGCTTCTTGTGGGACTTCGACAGAACCGATAGCTTTCATCCGTTTTTTACCGGCTTTTTGTTTTTCAAGGAGTTTGCGCTTCCGGGAAACGTCACCACCATAACACTTGGCCAAGACATTCTTACGCAGGGCCTTGATGTCTGTCCGAGCCACGATTTTCTGACCGATAGCGGCTTGAATAGGTACTTCAAACTGCTGACGAGGAATGATTTTCTTGAGCTTGTCTACAATCAGCTTACCGCGCTCATAGGCAAATTCCTTGTGAACGATAAAACTGAGAGCATCAACCTTGTCACCATTGAGGAGAATATCCATTTTAACCAGCTTGGATGAGCGATACTCGGAGATTTCATAGTCAAAGCTAGCATAGCCACGGGTAGAAGACTTAAGCTTATCAAAGAAGTCAAAGACGATTTCAGCAAGCGGAATTTGATAGATGATATTGACCCGATTATCATCGATATAGTCCATAGTCACAAAGTCACCGCGCTTGCGCTGAGCCAACTCCATCACAGCTCCGACAAATTCCTGTGGCACCATAATCTGCGCCTTGACATAAGGCTCCTCAATCGAATCAATCTTGGTCGGATCCGGAAACTCGCTCGGATTGGACACATCAAGGGGAGGCACCGTCCGTCATATTGACCTTATAGATAACTGACGGCGCCGTCATAATCAGATCAATATTAAATTCACGCTCCAAACGCTCCTGAATGACGTCCATGTGCAGCAAGCCTAAGAAACCACAACGGAAACCAAATCCTAGCGCTTGCGATGTTTCTGGTTCAAACTGAAGACTGGCATCGTTTAACTGGAGCTTTTCAAGAGCCTCACGTAAGTCATTGTATTTATTAGATTCGATAGGATAGAGACCAGCAAAAACCATCGGATTCATCTGCTTGTAGCCATGCAGAGGTTCTGCGGCTGGATTATCAGCCAAGGTCACTGTATCTCCGACCCGAGTATCCTGCACCGTCTTGATAGAGGCTGCGATATAACCAACATCTCCTGTCGCTAAGAAATCGCGGCCAATAGCCTTAGGCGTAAAGATGCCAACCTCAGTCACGTCAAAGGTCTTGCCATTGCTCATGAGCTGAATGGTATCTCCCGGCTTGACCACACCGTCCATAACCCGCACTTGCAGAATTACCCCACGATAGGCATCATAGACTGAGTCAAAAATCAAGGCTTTGAGTGGTGCTTCTACACTTCCAGTCGGAGCTGGAACTTTTTCTACTATTTGTTCAAGGATTTCTTCAATACCGATACCGGCCTTGGCAGAAGCTAATACGGCTTCGCTAGCATCTAGCCCAATCACATCTTCAATCTCAGCTCGCACCCGTTCTGGATCCGCAGCTGGCAGGTCAATCTTATTGATAACCGGCAGGATTTCCAAGTCATTGTCAAGCGCTAGATAGACATTAGCCAAGGTCTGAGCTTCAATCCCCTGAGCTGCATCAACGACCAAAATAGCTCCTTCACAGGCTGCTAACGACCGCGATACTTCATAAGTAAAGTCCACGTGTCCCGGAGTATCAATCAAATGGAAAATATAGGTCTCCCCGTCCTTTGCGGTATAATTGAGCTCGATAGCATTTAGTTTGATGGTGATACCGCGCTCCCGCTCCAAGTCCATACTGTCCAAGAGTTGTGCCTGCATTTCCCTGCTAGAAACCGTCTCCGTCGCCTCCAAAATCCGGTCAGCCAAGGTTGATTTGCCGTGGTCAATGTGGGCAATGATGGAGAAATTGCGGATCTTCTCCTGACGTTTTTTCAAATCTTCTAAATTCATTTTTCTCATCCTTTTAGGGTATTCTATTTATTATAACACAAGACCAGTGATTTTTCCTATAGACTCGGACTTTATCCATAAATTATGCTATACTTATCACAGATTAATATTGGAGATAAACAATGATAAAATTACTTGCACTTGATATGGATGGAACTCTTTTGAATTCTCAAAAAAAGATTTCCCAAGAAAATATCTCTGCTATCCACAAAGCTATAAAGGCCGGTGTGAAACTAGTCCTTTGTACAGGTCGTCCTCCTTTTGGTGTTCGACCATATTACGAACTTTTAGGCCTCGCCCAAGAAGATGAATATGTGATTGTTGACAATGGCTGTGCCATCCACCGAACAAGTGATTGGAAGGTGATAGACTCAGTCGCCTTGGATAAGCAAGATATCCACTACCTCTATAGCTTAACCCAGAATAGCTCCATCCAGCTAACCTTATTTGACGAAGAACACTATTTCGTTGTCGGAGAGACACCAAGCCCTATCGTAGTTCGAGACACAGACTATGTTTTTACCTCACCCACTGAAATCAGCCTTGAGGAGGCAGTTAGTGGTAAGTATACGATGTTCCAGGCCATGTTCTTAGCTGAAAAAGAGACAGTCGATTTCTTTGAAGAAAAATATGCCTCTGATATCTGCCAGCATTTCAGCGGTGTACGCTCACAGGATGTGATTTATGAAGTTATGCCAGCAGGTGTCACCAAAGCATTTGCATTAGAAAAATTAGCCCAAAAATTAAATATCAAAGTTAAGGAAATCATGGCTCTTGGCGACGCCAACAATGACCTTGAAATGCTAAAATTTGCAGGTCTAGGTATTGCCATGGGGAATGCCAGCGACTATGTTAAATCACTCGCTGATGACGTCACTGACTCCAATGATGAAAACGGGGTTGCAAAAGCTATTGAAAAATATCTTCTAAACTAAAAAAGTAGGCGAGACCAACCAGTAAGATAGGTCATCATCTACTTTTTTTCTATGTTCATCTGTAGTTCTTATATCCTTTATATGATTTTTTACTCAAGTTGCCTAAAAAGCCTGAAAGTCGCTTGACGACTGGCTTAGCGTTGGTTACAATATATCTACAATTTATTTCTTGATACTGTTTTCCAGTTATAAGAGAATAATATAACCTAACCTTTCCAGGAGGAATCTATGAAGAAAATTTCACTCTATAGTTTAACTGCCCTATCATTTATCGTCTTAGCTGCATGCTCTGCGAAATCAACTGAAGAAACATCTTCATCATCTTCTTCAGAAGTCACTTCATCAGTATCTACTGCCAAAAACAAATCAGCTGGTACTTCTCAAGAAGATGTTATCAATGAGCTGAAATCGATATTTGATCCAAATGGAAATTCTAAAGATTTTGATATTAAAGTTGAAAAAGATGTAAAAGACGAAGCTTTCCCGAATGGACATACCGTCATTACAGCTTCTATCAAAGGTGATACAGCTGCTGGTACTAAGGAAATGATGGCTGCTTTTGATAATAATACTGCCACAGAAGAAGACAAACAAATCCTGCAAGGTTTCCGTCAGACTATTGCTGACATTGCGCAAAAATTACCAGACGACACCACAACCATTGCATTCCAATACGAAACAAAACCAAACGAATATCGTGTGATTGCTCATTCTGGAAAAACTAAAGATATCATCCCTACAACAGTTAAATAAGTGACTCCTTCTCTTTGCCATCCCTAGTTCAGTGGCAAAGAGTTTTTTTCTGATTTTAAATAACATCCCCTGTCCAAGATCTCATGCCTCCTGAAACATTAACAACATCATAGCCTTTCTTTTTAAGCTTTTTCGCTGCTAATCTGCTACGGACACCTGAGTGACAAATCACATAAAAGCTTTTCTTCTTTTGACTGAGAATAGTGACCGATTTGACCTAAAGGAATATTCTGGGCTCCCCTGATGTGACCTTTGCTATATTCGGATGGGGTTCGAACATCCAGTAGCTTAATATTCGTCTTCAACCTTTTCTCTAATTCTGCCGTTGAAATACTTTCAACTTTTGTAAAAAAATGGAACATATTCCCTCCTAATAATCTTTTTCAATTCTATTCAATCATTTCAATACTTTAAAGTCAAGGAAACGGTTTCCCCCATCATCTTATTTATTAAGAAACAGTTATCAAAAACAAAAATAGGCTCTCTGATTTCTCAGAAAGCCTTTTGTTTAGTGGTTTTATAACCTTATTTAGCGATTGGGTAAACCGAAACTTGTTTTTTATCGCGTCCTTTGCGTTCAAAGCGAACTACGCCTTCAACTTTTGCAAACAAAGTATCGTCTCCACCGCGGCCAACGTTTACACCTGGATAGATGTGAGTTCCGCGTTGACGGTAAAGGATTGAGCCACCTGTAACAGTTTGACCGTCAGCAGCTTTAGCACCAAGACGTTTCGCTTGTGAGTCACGTCCGTTAGATGTAGAACCTCCACCTTTTTTGTGGGCGAATAATTGCAAGTTAGCAAGATTCATTTTTAACATAATGTTTTTCCTCCGTGTTAGTTTTCTGTGATAACTCTTGTTTGGACGAACTCTGATGAGTTCTCCGATAGGTTTGCCATTCCTAAGAAAAAGGATTCAAAGAAAAGCTGAGTCATTTCTCTCTGGTTCGGTGCAATATCTTTTGGGATTTCAACCCGTAAGAATCCACCTTGATCTTCGTTTAATTCTAAGGTCGGTTCATAGCCCGCGAATTTTTCAATTGAATTGACAAAATTTATGGCAAGCGTCGAAACCGATGCACACACGACATCAAAGCCGTATTCGCCGCTTCCGGCGTGTCCAGTAATCTCTGCACATCTCAGTTCGCCATCCTCAGCTCTCTCAAAGACTGCGTGTATCATGTGTTCTCCTGAAAATTAAGCGTTGATCGCGTTGATGACAACCTTAGTATATGGTTGACGGTGACCTTGTTTACGGTGACTGCCCTTTTTAGGTTTATATTTGAAAGTAACAACTTTCTTTTGTTTACCTTGTTTTTCAACAGTTCCGACAACAGTAGCTCCGGCAACAAGTGGAGTTCCGACAACAGTTTTTTCACCACCAACAAGAACAACTTCGTCAAAAGTAACATCTTGACCAGCTTCAACGTTTAATTTTTCAACGTAGATTGCTTGACCAACTTCAACTTTAACTTGTTTTCCGCCAGTTTTAATGATTGCGTATGTGCTCATTATGCACCTCCTATGATTTTTTTTGGGGGTTCCCCATATTTTTGTGAAGACTCGCCTAGCATCGTGGGACGAACCACTTTATACTCACTATGTGAGCAACGATGTTCGTGCGGTTGCACAGGAACGTGCATAGTCAACTCTCTAAGTATAGCACTTCTCTTCCCTTTTGACAAGCCTTTTCACCCAATGAAAACGGATTTTCAAGCTTATTAAATTTTTTTAATGAACAAAGATAATCTGTCCTTCTTTATTGACTTCAACATCAATCATTGTCGGTGTCTTTAATTCTGATTTTTAAGGTGCGGGCTAGTGTCTGACTTGAGTTTGCAATGTTGACTGTACGCTTCTCGTTTCCAGTAAAGACTGTCAAGGTAATACTAGAGCTACCTGACTTCCTACTTCCAACATAAGTATCTAACTCAGAAAGTAAGACCGTCTTAGTAACTGTTTCTTGATTTGTAAAATAATTGTAGCGCCAAACACCATTTGTCACACGATATCCAGCATAGAAGGGGATTGCAATGAAAATAATGGGGAAGCCAACTATAAGACCTAAAATACCTCTGGCGCGCCCTCTTAAAAATAGATTATCCCAAAAGACTCCGAAAGCCGCCTTCCAAGAACCTGCTTGAACTTTGGTTTTATAGAATCCAAACAAGACTAGACCAAAAATTCCTAGAATCACTAAAAAGTTAATGCTAAGCCCTAATAAATAAGTCCAGCTAGGGTTCTCCTCCAATCAAAGCATTATCTTGGCCCTTTTCCCAAGAAAATGCTCCAGCAAGTCCTCTCCAAAAATAATACCAATCGCTCATTCATTCTCCTTTTTCTACTATTTTATTAAAACTTAAATCAAGAGTATTTTACTATTCTATTTATTAATAAATTTATCTTGTAATTATTGATTGGAAGAAGCTTAAAAAAATAGCGTCGTACTTTATCTTGATAGTCTTGATAAGACTTTTCCGAATTTTTTTCAAGACACCAGCGCTCCTCGGAGAGGATAATCCAGTGGGCCGCAGTCTGAAACATCACTAAAATCAGAAAGAAAGTCATTGACTTAGTCAAAAAAAGCTATTCCTAAAAAAACAAACAAAGTAAGCTAGATACATGGGATTACGGGAATAGCGATAAAGACCCTTTGTATTCATGCGATTTTCAGCTGGTCTAGCGAAGTCTCTCATACAGACAGCACACAAAACTAAGCCAAGCAGATAGATAGCCAATCCAGCATAAAAGAAAACAGAAAAATCAAACTTGATTTCAAGGAAAAAAGAAGTTAGGAACAAGGCAAGATTGCTCAATTGATAAATCACATATGCTATCTTCTCATTTCCTTGGACTGGTGCAAAATAAGCTGCGCGTGATAAAGCGTTTTTGCTGAAATGACTCAATAAAGGAAAGCGAATCAGCAAAAAAGGAATTAAGAGAAAAACAGCAAGCATAAACGTCACCTTCTCTCGCTTTTACAACAACCCCTCAATCAGCTCGTCAACTTCATCAGTCTCTGCTTGTGGTCTGATCTCAGTAATCATGATGCCTGCAACAGCGCGTTCTACCAAATCTTCAACATCTAGGCGAGATTCGTACTGCTCAACATTCTTGATTTTTTGGATTGGTTTTAGGCCGGTCAGGCGCAAAAATGGTACAGCAGTCTTCAAATGGCTGGATAGAGATTTGGAAAGTATCGATTTTTTCTGCAATCTCAATGATTTCCAGCTTATCCATCGTCACGACAGGACGGATAACCGGTGTATTGGTTACAGCGTTGATAGCCTGCATACTTTCGATGGTTTGACTAGCCACCTGACCTAGACTTTCTCCATTGATAATGACTTGACCGCCTCGCTCCTCTCGAATCCGGTCCGTAATGCGCATCATAAAGCGACGAGTCAGAGTCATCAGGTAGGCTTCTGGAGCCTTGGCCTTGATTTCCTCCTGAATCTCTGTGAAAGGAACTTCGATAAACTGGATGTTGCCACCAAACTTGGTCAGTTTTCGTGTCAAATCTTGAGCTTTTTTCAACGCACCTGGACTGGTGTATGGAGGACTGGCAAAGTGAACCGCCTCGATATCTACACCACGCTTGAGAGCCAGATAACCAGCCACTGGTGAGTCAATCCCACCCGACAGCATGAGCATGCCTTTGCCTGAAGTGCCGACTGGCAGTCCCCCAGCACCACGAATCGTCTCATAAGAGATATAGGCCGCTTCTTCTCGGATCTCGACGCGAAGCTCAATATCAGGCGCTTTCATCTTGACCTGAACATTTGGAATGGCATTGAAAACAGCATCCCCAAGCGTCTGATTAAGCTCACGGCTATCCAATTCAAAGCTGTGATCACTGCGCTTGCTGGTAATCTTAAAGGTCATGCCTTCCTGATAGACTTGCTTCATGATGGTTTGAACAGCTTCAATCAAGGCTGGTACAGACTTTTTAACCCTATAAGATGGAGAGAAATTCTGAATCCCAAAAATCTGCTTGAGTGATTCAGCGACCGGCTGATAGTCTGTTCCATGCAGATAGATATGAGTGCGGTCACGGTCAGCCTTGACATGAACTCGCGGATAGATTGATAAGACTGATTGGATATTGCGTTTGAGTTTGTTGATAAAGCGCATGCGGTTCTTGCCCTTGGTAGACAGCTCACCGTAGCGTACCATAATTTCTGAATAATGCATTGTTTACCTTACTTTTCTAGTTTTTTCGTAAATGATTTTAAAAGTTGTCAAAAACTGCTCCATCTGGCTCATATCGTTGTCAAGATCCAAACTGATACGGACAGCCGTTTGAGCGATAGACTTTTCAACCCCCATAGCGATTAGGGTTCCTGCTGGCTTTCCAGCCTTAGAAGAGCAAGCGCTGGTAGTCGAGATATAAATCTCGTAGTCTTCAAATGCATGAACGACAACTTCACCTCGCACTCCCTTGATACCAAAGGTTAGTATATGGGGCGCAAAATCCTCTATATCTGAGAAAATCACCACATCTGGATACTTCTGTAGCTCTTCAAGGAGAATCTTCTTCATCTGAGCCGTCCGCTGGGCAAATACTTCTTGCCTTTCCATAGACAATCGCAGAGCCTTGGCTGTCGCTGCAATGCCAGCTAAATTTTCCGTCGTTGAGCGCTTGTCCGACTCCTGACCTCCACCAGTCAAAAGCGGACTGATTTTCTTCCCAGACTTGATATAGACAAATCCTACGCCCCGAAGACCATGAAATTTATGACTGGAGAAAGTCGCAAAATCCACGCGATCCGTCAGATAAGTAGCTGTCGGAATCTTCGTAACAGCTTGTACAGCGTCCACATGAAAGGAGATAGTTGGCTTATCTGCTAGCAGTTCGGATATTTTCTGAATGGGCTGAATACTGCCGATTTCATTATTGACTGCCATGACTGATACCAGAGTGGTGTCTGGTCGAATCAGCTCCGCTAGCTTGTCTACATCAACAAAACCAGACTTATCAACTGGCGCAAAATCTATTTCAAAGCCTTGACTCTGTAGCCAAATAGCTGATTCTTTGACCGCGGGATGCTCAATGTTGGATACGATGATGTGCTTGCCAAAAGGAACCTTTTCAAAAGCAACTCCCTTAAGCACCCAGTTGTCCCCTTCTGTTCCTCCGGACGTAAAAAAAATCTCCGAAGAAGACTTGCCCAAAAGCTCTGCAATTTGCCTACGAGAAGCTTCTAAGAGACGGGTTGCCTGACTGCCTAAACTGTGCAGACTGGAAGGATTTCCCCAGATTTTAGAAGCAACCTCTGTGTAAGTGGCCAAAGACTCAGGATAAGGTCTTGTTGTCGCTGAATTATCTAAATAAATCATGTTCTTTCCTCTAAAAATTCAATACTCCTATTGTAACACGAAAGAGAAACAGGAACAAGAAAGAAAAAGCCCTAAATTCAAGAAGAATCTAGGGTATGTTTTAAAAGTCGTAAAATTCATGTAGCAGAGCAAAAAGTTCTTGTTGCTGAGCCATCAATATTTGACCGATACTAGTGGATTTAATCAGAGTTCGCTGTTCAACATTTTCAATAACTTTCTTTAAAGAAGTCTGGGCAAAAGGTGCTTCTACTACCTTTTGGGCATTTTGGAAGGGTTGGTGGGTTACCAGTTGAAAACCGTAAGAATTATTCAGCAAAGAATATCCTGCTGTTCCAGTCTTTTCTTGATAAGCTTCACACAAACCGCCATCAATGACGAAGAGCAAGCCACCACCACGAATAGGTGACTCTCCCTTGCCTGTCTTGACTGGAGTATGGCCATTGACCATTCTAGACTCCTGAGAAAAAGAGGCCGAATTCTTCTAAAATCAACTGACAAATTTTCTCAGAATTACGATAAGAAAAATAAGAATTTTCCACTTCCTTGTGGGTTTCCTTATCCTCGATAAAATAACGTTCTAAAGTGGTCATCTTATCTTTCCCAAATAGAGGGGACAATTTGCCTCTCCAACAATACCAAATTAAGTCTGTCGAAAAATCATCGCCGATTTCCTTATTCTTTGCTGCTTGGCGAATATGGTATTCAAAGAAATCCAGCAATTCTCTTCCTACATAATGCGCTTGATGAATCATAAGAGGTTGAAACTCTCCAGAAGGTTCAAGAGGAATACAGCCATGAAAGAGCAAATGTTGGTTGTAAATCTTATACATTGAACCCTTTTTCATGAGCAGGTTGATATGTTCAGCCAGCTTGAGTGATTCTTGGAAGGAAGCCAACATACTGTCAACTGCTTGCGCTTCTTCTGGACTTAATTCTGATGGATTTGTTGGATCAATAGTTTGAAAACAAGTATTAATCAAAGGATGTTTTTTATCATCGATCGTCAGACATTCTTCCCAGTAATCAATTTTATCCAAGGTAACCTGGTCCTCCATCTGGAACTCAGGGCGTCTTTTTATTAATTGACTTTCTAGCTTAAACTGTATTATGGTAAGAGCTTGATGAACCTTTTCCAACTGTAAAATTTCTTCAGCAGAGAAATCGTCTTCTCTATGTCCCAGAATAGGTCTAAACTTAGGATTGGCCTTATAGGTTCTATCCGCAAATAGTGTTAAGGATCGAAGATTTAAGCCATAGGCCTTTTCGATATCCCACAGATAACCATAGCGTGCTGCGATACGAAGAGCATTGAGCATGCAGGCTTTAGAGCCGAAAAAGCCTCCCATCCAAATAATATCGTGATTTCCCCACTGAATGTCTAAAGAATGAAAATGCAAGAGTTCATCCATGACTTGAGGACTACCAGCCCCTCTATCAAAAATATCTCCCACTACATGCAAGTGGTCAATCAATAAGCGACGGATACTGCCAGATATCCCCAGAATAAAAGGAACAGCTTCGCGTAGCTCAATGACATAAGACAGAATATTTTCAAAGTAAGATTTTTTATCCGCTAAAGCAGTATCACTATAAACCAATTCTTCAATGATATAGGCATATTGAGGGGGCAAGGCCTTTCTAAGCTTGGAGCGACTGTACTTGGCTGCTGCAAAGGCCAGTAAGCTTAACAGCTGAGGGATGGTGTCCTTATACCAGTCTCTGCTTTTATTGCCTTCTTTCAAGACAAGTTCTGGATAGGAAACCAAAGCTGATAGTCTGTTTTTATCATCTTGTGATAAAGAATCCCCGAAGCAATCCTTAATTTTTTCATTAAGAATACCAGCACAGCTTCTTAAAATATAGTCAAAAGCCTCGAATTCTCCATGAATATCACTGATGTAAAGCTCTGTCCCTTTAGGAAGGTTTAAAATTGCTTCAAGGTTGGTTAGTTCTGTAATAACCTTTTGCCGAGAGTCAAATTCTTTCAGTAAAATACGCTTATATTGCTCCATATCTGCCCTCCAACGCTCTAACCTATTTATGAAAAACAGTTAACTCTTCATTCGCTTAGTTCAGTTTCTTTTAAATGCTCTTCGATCAGGAAAGCTGTCTCTTCAATTGATTTATCTGACATATTAATGATCTGAGCTCCATATTTTTTAAATACGGTTTTAGAATAGTCCAATTCCTGATAAATTTTTTCCAGATCTGTATAGCTGGTTTCTTGGGTCAAGCCTAAAGAGTCCAGACGGTGACTACGAATTTTCGCTAGTTTTTCTGGCTCACACACAAGACCAATTAAACGGCGAGAATCAACTTTTTCCAAAACCTGAGGCATAGGAACTTCTGGGATTAAAGGAAGATTTGAAACCTTGTACCCTTTATTAGCCAAGTAAATGCTAAGAGGTGTTTTCGACGTGCGAGAAACACCCAACAGGACTATATCTGAATCTAAAAATCCCTGTGGTGCCTTACCATCATCGTATTTAACCGCAAATTCAATGGCTGAAATTTTATTAAAGTATTCGCTATCTAAACGATGAAGGGTCCCAGGCACTTCAATCGGGTCAGTTCCAGTCTTTTCCTTGATAATTTCAAAAAATGGATGCATCAAATCCAAATAGGACAGACCGTGAGCCTGACTAAACTCTCTAGCTACAGAGGCTAGCTTTCCATCAACCAGAGTACTAATAACCAGGGCATCATCCTTGATGGCATCACGCAAAATATCTAACAGTTCCTCCTCTTTGTTAATAAAAGGAAAACGATAGCTGTTATTAAAAATGATATCCGGATACTGAGCCGTAACTGCTGACAGCAACTTTTGCGAAGTCCCACCCAATGAATCTGAAACACTATAAACAATCATTTCTTTTTTCATATTTATTCCTCTTCTCTATTCACCTCAGCGCTTCGGGCTTGCTGAATAATATAATCCAACAAGGCTGACTTGGTCACGCTTCCTAAAATTTTACGCTCATTCTCCTCGTCCACTATTGGCAATGAATCTATAGCATAATCTTGTAGGAGGGCAGCTGCTTCTAAAATATTCATATTCTTGTGACATGTTTTAATATGTGGCATCCTGGTCATACAAACTGCTACAGGTGTACTATTGATATTAGAATTGAGTGAAGCCCTCAGAAGATCTTTACGCGACATAATTCCAAGGAGAAGCTTTTCTTCATCGATGACATAGAGAACATCTGCATCATACATAAAAAGAGTAATAATAGCATCCTGAATATAAGAATCATGGCTTACCAAGACTGGAGAAGTCATAATCTCTGCTACTTCTTTTCGAAAAGTATCAAAAAAGAAAAGTGTTTCAAGATCAGTGCCAGAATACGTGTAACCAACTTTCGGAGTGGCCTTTAAAATTCCAACCAAGGTTAGAAAGGAAAGATCTGATCGTAATGTCGCCCGAGAAATATCCAGTAGCTCCGATATTTTCTCACCGCTCAAAGGCTGCTGAACTTTAACAATTTCTACAATTTTCTTTTGTCGTTCGCTTAATTTCAATTAACATAAAACCTTTCTGTATTCAATAAATGATAAAAATAAATATTAAAAGTATAATTAGCTATTCTCAGCATATTTAAATCAAAAGTTATTATATAATCATCATTTTTGTTACATATTATATCAAAAAAATTAAATATGTCAACAAAAACCTGCATATTTTTTTGTTTGACAAATATATATGATGTATATTACAATGTATTTGTCTTTTAATATGACATATATTAAATTAATTTGAGGCAGATATGACAAAATGGATTTATTCCTTCGAGGAAGGAAGTGCGAATGACAAAGCTCTCCTTGGTGGAAAAAGGAGCCAATTTAGTAGAGATGAGCAATTTGGGATTGCCTGTTCCTCCAGGTTTTACCATTACTACAGAAAGCTGCATCAGGTTTCTCGAAAATTCCGATTTCTTTGATTCCTCTTTAAAAGATCAGATTTTTGAAAGCGGTTACTCTTCTCGAAAAAGAAAACGAATAAATCTTTTAGTGGAGAGAACTCTGACCTGCTTTTTAGTCTCCGTTCGTAGTGGTGCGAAAATTTTCTATGCCGGGAATGATGGATACTATTTTTGAATCTTGGACTCAATGACCATCGGACACAAATATTAGCCGAACAGACTAATCCTGACTTTGCCTACAACTGTTACCGACGTCTTCTTCAAATGTTTGCAGACGTTGTATATGGTATTCCTAAAGAACTTTTTGATACTTTATTAGAAAACTTTGAAAAGAATCAGAATAAAAGCCTTAAAGAATTGTCAATAGCCGAGCACCAAGACTTGGTTAAGCAATATAAAGAAATCTACCATAATGAAAATCAGAATTTCCCAGAAAATCCAATAGATCAGCTTTACGCTGCTATTCAAGCTGTCTTTAAGTCCTGGAATAATAACTGAGCTAAAATTTACCGTGATTTAAATCATATTTCTCATGATTTGGGAACAGCTGTAAACGTTCAAGCCATGGTTTTTTTGGAAATAGTGATCAAAATAGTGGAACTGGAGTCTGTTTTACTAGAAATCCTGCTAGTGGTGAAGCTGAATTATTCGAGGGAATTTTTATTGAATGCCCAAGGAGAAGATGTAGTCGCTGGCATACGGACTCCAGAACCTATTGCTGCCTTAGAAAAAGCTCAGCCTCAAGCTTATAAAGCCTTTAAAAACTATGCTAGTATTCTTGAAAACCACTATAAAGACATGCAGGACATTGAATTTACTATTGAGAAAGGGAAACTTTATATCTTACAAACTAGAAATGGTAAACGGACAGCTAAAGCCTCTTTAAAAATCGCTTTAGATTTAGTAGACCAAGGTATTATCAGTAAAAATGATGCCCTCTTAAGAGTATCTCCTGCGTCTATTAGTCAGCTCATTCATCCTGTCTTTGAAGATACAGCATTGGAAAAAGCTTCATTCATAGCACAAGGGTTGCCAGCCAGTCCTGGAGCTGCTACTGGAGAAATAGTCTTTACAGCTGATCGAGCTAAAGAACTACATAATCTGGGAAGAAAAGTTATTTTAGTCAGACAGGAAACTTCTCCGGAAGATATCGAAGGAATGGTGGTCAGCCAAGCTATTGTAACCAGCCAAGGTGGTATGACCTCTCATGCAGCTGTTGTCGCTAGAGGAATGGGAACCTGCTGTGTCGCCGGCTGTGGTGAACTAATTATTCGTGAGGATAGCAAAACACTCTCATGCGGAGGCCTCATCCTTACTGAAGGAGATATCATTTCTGTTGATGGTAGTTCTGGTCGCATTTATAGTGGAGAAATACCAACTGTCCTAGTTGAAAATAATCAAGACCTCCAGCGTCTCCTTTCTTGGGCAGATGAAGTTGCTCATCTGAAGGTTCGAGCAAATGCTGAGACTGTCAAAGATTTGGAAACAGCTATGAAATTTGGTGCTCAAGGTGTTGGACTGGCACGTACTGAGCACATGTTTTTTGGTCAGGACCGGATCCTAGAAATGCGTCGCCTCATCCTTGCTGACAATGAGATGGAGATTCAGATTGCCCTCAAGCAGCTTTTTACATTTCCAAGAAGAAGACTTCTACCATATGTTCCGAGCAGTTCAGGATAAACCGATGATTATTCGCCTTTTGGATCCACCAATGCATGAATTTCTACCTAAGGACCCTCAGGAAATCAAGCTTTTAGCCGAAAAATTGCACAAGTCACCAGAAAAGCTGGCTCGCCAAATTGAAAACTTACAGGAAAAACAACCCTATGCTAGGACATCGGGGATGCCGTCTGGGAATTACTCAGCCAGAAATTTACAAAATGCAGGCCGAGGCTATTTTTCAGAAGTGCCATTAGGCTGCATCAAGAAGGACTTAAAATCAAGCCAAAAAAATTATGATCC
>BNJU01000843.1_pt1 | contig 20997 bp, 23 predicted proteins | sample 8539281 | NCBI WGS metagenome assembly BNJU01 (sample SAMD00202456, study PRJDB9452) | human saliva metagenome | isolation source: human saliva | place: Japan
GGTTATTGGCGTTTCGCGCCATAGCCACCGATTAAGTGTTCGGTTGCATCTTTGTTTTTCAAGCCGTAAGTGCCGCCAATTTCTGCAGCATTTGGGCCGTAGAATTTTCCGTTCAAGTTGCCGCTTAACTTGTCATCGGCCGTGCTGACTTTACCGGAGAAGAGGTTGCCGTCTTTCCAGCTTGCCGTACCTTTGAAATCGTAGTTTTTATCTGCTTCGGATACGCGCTTACCATTTTCCAAAGTATGGAAGTGTGAGTTTGACGTTTCAAAACGGACACCTTTGAGACCGAAATCAACGATAGCCATGACATTGGAAGTCAACTGACGATTGTTCTTGTCGGTAACCACATAGGCAGTGGAAATACCTTTGTAGGTGGCTGTACCTTTAGCAGGCAGGGTGGTGAAGACAGTTTCATCGCCCAAGCTTTGGTAGCCTTGGTATACATGTCCTTTAGGGTCGGTGTAATGCGCGAAGGTTTGATATGTCCAGCCGGCCGCAGAAGGATCATGCAACACAATTTTGGTGCCGTCATCAAAATTGATGACATAGACACCGTCGAATTGTTTGTCAAAAACTAAGCCGTTTTTATCGGTGCGGAAGTAGGCTAACTTATCGCTGTCAATTTTATTAAAGACTGCCAGATTAGTGCGATGTTGCAGATTTTTTTGGTATAAAGAGTCTAATTTTTTTAATTTTTAGCTTCAATTTCTTTTTATTTTTGTCATGATCAACTTGACCAGACTCTGAGTTTTGTTCTTTTTTTAGATTTTCTTTTTCAGCTTCTAACTTCTTATAAAGTTCAACAATACGTTCATCCAAAGTTGATTTTTCCGTATGCGAATTCAGTATTTTTTTCTCATTACCTTTTTGTTCGCTGACATCAGTTTGAGTATTGCCTTTTGAATATACTTTGGCAATAACAGAAGCGTAGCTTGTCCATATAGGTTGGGTTGCGTTGCCATCAGAGGTTTTATTAAATAACACAACGCCGTCCATTTTGACTTCATCATTGCTGTTAAAGTCAATAGAACTAATCAGGCCATTTTGGTTACGGTCTTGATTGTCTGTTTGGAACATTTTTGCCTGTGGCATCTCTGCGGATTTGTACGTTAGGGTTGGATTGCTGCGCATTTTTGGAGGAGATGAAATGTGTGTGCAAAGGCTGGCTAACGTTGGCCGGATCGATTGGAGCTTCATCGGTCAGTTCGGCAAGGTTGTCGGCACGGTTGGTGAGCGTAGTAGACGGCGCTTTCTGAGTGTTGGCATTGCTGTTGTTATTGGCAGAATTGCCATTGTTGCCAGCAGAATTACCGGTATTATTGGTAGGAGTCGCGCCGGTGCTTAAAGCAGATGAACCGCCGCCTCCGCCACCACCGCATGCGGACAAAATGGCTGCGCTGACGGCTGTAAAAACGATGGTTTTAAGTTTGGTTTGGATGTTTGACATGAGATTCCCTGTATCGTTATTCGCTTGATGAAAAGGTTGGAGAGATCGTTTATCTGATTTTTAAACCTTTAATGTCCGATAATAACCATAAATCATAAAAAAATAAACAGTTTGTTTGCATTTCTGTACAAAAAAATTAATCAAAGGGCAGGTGGTTGGGTAGATGTTTTTTTAGTTAATTGTTTTATATGAATTTATTTTTAAATATTTTAGTGAGTTCGATAGTTGGTCTGTTTCTTTTTAACAAACTTTTCAGACGGCCTTTTGAAGATAAAAAAGCAGTCGGACTTTATGGATGCTTTTCTCTCAACGGATAAGCGTATTTCCGTTAAAATACGCCTTCTTTTCCGATTCGAAACATTGCCATGCGCCTGACCCACATCAAACTCTCCGGCTTCAAATCTTTTACCGACCCGACCACGATTCATGTGCCGGGGCAGCTTGTTGCGGTTATCGGGCCGAACGGCTGCGGCAAGTCGAATGTGATTGACGCGGTGCGCTGGGTGTTGGGCGAGGCTTCGGCGAAGCAGCTTCGCGGCGAGAGTATGCAGGACGTGATTTTTAACGGTGCGGCGACGCGCCGTCCTGCGCCGAGGGCTTCGGTGGAACTGGTGTTTGACAATAGCGACCACAGTTTGCAGGGGGCGTGGGGGCAGTATGCCGAGGTGAGCATCAAGCGGCAGCTGACGCGTCAGGGCGAATCGACTTATTTCATCAACAATCAGACCGTGCGTCGCCGTGACATTACCGATTTGTTTTTAGGTACGGGCGTGGGCGCGCGCGGTTATGCCGTTATTGAGCAGGGGATGATTTCGCGCATCATCGAAGCGCGGCCGGAGGAGTTGCGCGCCTATATCGAGGAGGCGGCGGGCGTGTCCAAATATAAGGAACGCCGCAAGGAGACGGAAGGCCGTCTGAAAGACACGCGCGAGCATTTGCAGCGTTTGGGCGATTTGCAGAACGAGTTGGCGCGTCAGGTGGAAAAGCTGGAGAAACAGGCGGAAACCGCCGAACGCTACAAATCCCTGACTGCGCAGTTGAACCAGCAACAGGATTTGCTCGATTACGCCCAATGGCAGCAATCGCTTGCCGCCGCCGACAAGGCGACCGCGCAACATCAGTCTTTGCAGGCGCAGCAGGGACGAAACTGCCGCTCAGGTTCAGGCGTTAAACGACGAAGTACACGCCTTGCAGACCGCCGAGCAGTCGCAGCAACAGGCGGTACACGAATTGAGCAACAAACGCGGCGTGTTGCGCGAACAGATTGCCCGTTTGGAAGAACAAATCCGCCATCAGCAAAACCTGCACCAACGCATCGAACGCGACAAGCAGGCGGCGCAGGCGCAGATGCAGCGCATCCATCAGGAGCAGCAGCAAATCCGTGTGCAGCTTGAAGAAAACGAGTTTCAGGCCGAAGAAAAGCAAACCGAGTTGGCGGAATGGGCGATGCAGGTTGCCGAACATGAAGAGCGTCTGCCCGAATTGGAAGAAGCCCAAGCCACGCTCAACGCCGCCTTCCAAACCCAGCAGGACGAGGCAAACCGCATCCGCCGCGAACTGGCGTTGAAGCAGCAGCAGCTTGCCCATGCCGAACAAACCGTTGCCAAGCACGAAGAGCGCAAAGGTCGTCTGAAACAGGAAAACCAAGCCTTAAACCTGCCCGACGAAGCGGAAACCGCCGCCGCGCAGGAAGCCGCCGCCTTGTTGCAAAGCCAGCAAGAGCATTACGAAGAACAAATCATTGCCGCCGAAGAAGCTTTACACGCCGCCCGCGAGGCGTTTCAGACGGCCTCAGACCGCTTCCAAAGCCTGAAGCAGCAACACATCACCTTGCAGGCGCAGCAGCAGGCGTTGTCGCAAATCCTGTCGCAACAGCAGGAAGCCGCCGACTTCTGGCAGGCAACCGACCACGCTGCCGCGCCGCAACTGTGGCAACACATCACCGCACCCGCCGAGTGGCAACACGCCTTGTCCGTCATCCTTGCCGAACGCCTGCACGCTCGCGCCGTGCCGTCTGGCTTTGTTCCGCCCGTGCCGTTGCCGCAAGGGCAGGCGGCGTGGCTTTCAGACGACCTCTCCGGCGGCATCAAAAAATCCCTGCCCGTACAGGCATTGCTGAACCAAATCCAAGCGCAGCCGCCGTTTCAGACGGCGTTGCACCACTGGCTCAATGGCGTATTGTGCGCACCCGATTTGAGCTACGCCCTCGCGCATCAAAGCGATTTGGGCGCACACCAAATTTGGCTCACGCCCGAAGGCCATCAGGTCGACAAAGTTAGTGTCCTGCTCTATGCCAAACCCGCGCAGGAAAGCCTGATTGCCCAAAAAGCACGCCTCGACGGCATCGCGTCCGAACTGGAAAACCTCGCCCCCGAACTCTCCGCCGCCGAAGCCGCGTTTAAACAGGCGGAAGCCGCCGTGCGCTCGTCCGAAGTGCAGCACAAAAACCTGATGCAACAGCAACAGCAGCACACGCGCCAATACAGCCAAGCGCAGCAACGCGCCGCCGAACTTCTGGCGCGCACCAACCAAGGGCAAATCCGCCGCGAACACATCGAGCGCGAACTGGCTCAGTTGACGGAAGAACAAACCGTGTTGCAACATACTTCAGACGGCCTCGCAGACGACATCGCTACTTTGCAGGAAGCCGCCGCTGAACTCGAACACCAACAGCAAACCACCGCACACAGCCGCCAAGAGCAGCAAGGCCGTCTGAAACAGGCGCAGCTTGCCTTGTTGGAAGCCAACCGCCAATACGGGCTGGCCGAAGTCGCCGTCCACAAGCTTAACCAGCAAAAACAAAACTACCAGCAGCAAATCGCCCGGCTCGAACAGCAAACCCTAGACTGGCAGGAACGCCAGCAAGAGCTTGCCCTCGCCTATGAAACCGAGTTCCAAAACGATGAGCAGCACATCAAGCTCGACGAGCTGACCGAAGCCGTGCATACGCTGGACGAAGAATACATCGCCGCGCAGGAAAAACTCGCGCAGATTCAGGAGCAGGGCAGGGAGCAGTACGCCCGCGTACAAACCCTGCAAACCAAGCTGCCGCAGCTTCAGGCCGCTACCCAAACCGCCCTGTTGCAGCAGCAGGAAGCCCTGATCAACGCCAAACGCTACCATCAAAACCTGACCGAACGCGCCGCTGATTTGGATGCGCTCGAAGCGTTGGCGAAAGAATCGCCGAAAGTATTGAACAGCAGCATCGGCAGCCTCACCCAGCAAATCGAAGCCCTCGGCGCCGTCAACCTCGCCGCCCTGCAAGAACTCGAAGAAGCACGCGAACGCGACGGCTACTACCGCAGCCAGAGTGAAGACGTACAGGCCGCCATCACCCTTTTGGAAGAAGCCATCGCCCAAATCGACGACAAAACCAAAGCGCGTTTCAAAGAAACTTTCGACGCCGTCAACGGCAAAGTCCAAACCTTCTTTCCGACCCTGTTCGGCGGCGGCGAAGCCACCCTCAAAATGATAGGCGACGACCTCCTGACCGCCGGCGTGTCCATCATGGCGCGCCCGCCCGGCAAGAAAAAAACAGCACCATCCACCTCCTCTCCGGCGGCGAAAAAAAGCCCTCACCGCCATGAGCCTCGTGTTCGCCCTGTTCAGCCTCAACCCCGCCCCCTTCTGCCTTTTGGACGAAGTCGACGCCCCGCTGGACGACGCCAACACCTCGCGTTTCTGCAACCTGGTCAAAGAAATGTCGGCACAAACCCAGTTCCTCTACATCTCCCACAACCGCCTGACCATGGAAATGGCAGAACAGCTCGTCGGCGTAACCATGCAGGGAAAAAAAGGCGTATCGCGCGTCGTTGCCGTAGACATCAAACAGGCGTTGGAAATGGCGGAGCCGAATTGAGGTAAGAATAAAGGTTGCAGATTAAGAAATTCTGATGGTTGGTTATAAAATTAAGTGGATCTGAATGGGGGGACTTTAATCTTTCCTTGAAGCAATAAAAAGGTCGTCTGAAAACTATATCCAAAGTTTTCAGACGACCTTTTATTCGCTTTCACTTTAAAACTGTTTGGAAATGTCGATAAACAAGCGATGCTGGTTTTGACGGTAGTAGAAATGATTGCTGTGGACATGTGTCCAACTCCAGTTCAGGCGTGGAGTGAAGCCTTTCCAGGACAACTTTTTATGACCTGCTGACAAATGGACGTAGGTTTCACGGTCATTTCGTTTGATATTGAAAATATCTTCTGCCTGATAACGACGGTACTGCACGGTAGTATTGAGAGAAGTGACAAGTTTGCCTGACTTACCCCATGCTTTTGTCCAGCCAGCACGCAGATTTTCGTATTTATAGGCATCAGAGCGGTCACGCGCACTGTTGTATCCTTTGCCTACGCCAAATACGAAATATTCACCACCTCGACGATAATAGAGGGCTGATATAGAGGCAATATGGTTTGCACCGTTTAAGAATTTTCTTTCCTTATGTTTACGGTAGCCGGATTGCCATGCGCCAAATATTTGCCATTTGGGTGATAACACACGTGAATAGCGCAAAATACCGCCTGATGTATTGGAGTAGGGCTCTGTACCATACCAGCGCCTCTCATAAAATGGCGATAAGGAGATTTCCTGAGCATGATTACGCCAGCCAGCACCGGTTTCAGCGCGCGCAGTCAAATCATCATAATCGTGTGCATCCCAATAAAATTTACCGCCGGCAGAAAGGTTTTTTTTCCAGACCCAATGTCCATTGAGCGGAGTATTTTTTTGTGCAGAAACATCGTAGGCAATACCGTTTGCTGTACGAGGCGCCTCAAACTCAAAACCTCCGTACACACGTTCGCGCGGCGTTCGGGCAATATTATTATCTCGAACGTAGGAAATATTACCGTCAAAATTCCAAGATTTATCTTTCTTTAGAAATTTATCAAATTCATTCAAATATTGCAGTGTTGGTTCAGGTAGGTCGGGAGTTTTGCGGACTTCCTGTAACTCTTTTGCTGCATCACGCATTTTTCCGTCTTGTGAAAGGGTTAATGCCAATTGTAGGCGTACAGGAGAATAGTCAGGATGATTGGCAAGGATATTCCGAAAATCCTGTTCTGCTACTTTGTACTTTCCATCTGCACGAGAAAGAATCGCATCTGCATAGGAAGCCATGGTTTCGTCGTGTCCGGTCAAACGACGGTAGAGTGGCAATAGGAAACGGATGTTGTCAATATTTTGGCTTGCAAGGGCGGTATCCATTGCATCGGTTAAAATTTCAGGTTGTTGGAGCAATTCTTCTGATGACATAGAAAATTGTTGTTGTTCAACCTGATTGTCTTCTTGCAGAGTTTGTTTTTCAGCCTGGCGGATTTGATTATGGTTTAGGTCGGGCTGAATTTCATCGTGTGGTGTGGGCGCAGCTGAGGCATAATGTACCGCAGCGCATAAAATTAAAGCCAAAGTTGGATAGCGCATATTTTTTATTTCGTTTTGGGGCGTTTGAATATGGTAAAAATTCTTTCAGACGGCCTCTTGGTAAAACAAACCGCCCGGCGATGCCGGACGGTTGAAAACGGCAGATTATTGTTTTTTCGCGCCGAAAGAGCCTTGGTAAACACTATTCTCATGCTCAGCACTAAAGACACCGCCTAATTCTGCAGCTTTAGGACCGAAGAAATTACCCTTCATACGGATACCGTCTTGCTCGCCGCTGAAGGATGAACCGGAAATTTTACCGGAAACAGGAATGCCATATGGATGATCAATTATGCCTGAGATGGTTTTTACGACCGAAATCAACATCAAATTTAGATGCGCCTGTTGTATAAGCTGCACCTTGAAGCAGAATGGCATCACCGACATAAGATGCTTTGCCAGAAGTTGGCATAGCATCTGCACCACTAGTTGGCGTAATATTACCAATAGCAAAAGAATCATGATGAAGTGTTGGTTGATAAGTAGGGCTAATAATGCCGACAGTTTGTGCACCGAATTGAACATGGCTGTATTTACGTCCGCTCAAGACAGTTTGACGGGTAGACATTTTGTCTTCGGTAGGAGCAGTTTCTCTATAGAAGAGAAATGCTGCATTGGCTTTGGATAAATCAATTTTACGACCGTCAATGGTAACACTAGCATTCATCTTGCCTTGAGGGGTAACGTATTTTGCAGTGTTATAGGATGCATTTGTTGAAGTCATTGCATTACCGCCAACAGCTGCGCTAGGTGTTGGTTGAGATGGAGTAGTCGGTTTAGCCGGAGTTGTAGGAGTAGTCGGCTTAGCCGGAGTTGTAGGAGTAGTCGGCTTAGCCGGAGTTGTAGGAGTAGTCGGCTTAGCCGGAGTTGTAGGAGTAGTCGGTTTAGCCGGAGTTTCAGGAGTGGTCGGTTTAGCCGGAGTTTCAGGATTAGTCGGTTTAGTTGGAGTAATTGGATTTGTTGGGTTGATATCTGGACCGCTCTCGCCACCGCTACTACATGCGGTTACCGCGAACAAAGCGGCGCAAACCAAAGCTGTCGTTTTGATTTTTGTATTCATAAGTTTGAATCCTTAAATAATTGAATATCAGTTAAATTTGGTTAATGACTTTTACGGTCGGAAAAAAATTTTACAATAAATACATAAATAAACAAACAGATTAAGATCGAAAGTGTAGAGAGAAACTATTAGGTGAATAATGAAATTTACATATTTCTTTTTATGAAATCAATATATTATTTGTTTTAATATTTTTTAAAAAAATTTTTTGATGTTGTAGGAAAGATACAGAATATAAAACAAAGTGTTATTAAAATTTAAGGGTATTCAATTAAGGTAATATGTGCTCTTAAATTCGAATTTTTCTTCATTTTCACTGAAAAAACTGCCTCCGTGCATTACATATGCAGAAGGCAGTTTTTTAAATTTGGTTTGTTATATTGGAATCTTTGATGATAGGGGACTAATATAAACAGATTTAATCTACTGTTAATATTATTGTTTCGACGCATCATCTTTGGCTCGTTGAGGCTGCACCGAGCGGTGGTTGCTGCCGTTGACCGCATCGCGCCATGCTTTGCGTTCAGCTTCGATTTTGGCGGCTACTTCGTGAACCATGGTTTCTTGTTTTTTGACGGCCGGCTCTTCCGGTGTGTTGTCGGAAAAGTGGAGGCCGTACCACAAGGCGGCGAAAATGCTGCAGACGAAGATAACGGCAATCAGGCCGACGATGGCCTGTTTGCCGGCGAGGGGTTTTTCGGGGGGAGGGACGAGGACATCGAAGCAGTCGGCGCAATCGAGGGCGAAGCAGACGTTTTCGGCTTCTTTGCGGCCGCGCCGGCCTTCTGTGATGTTGAAGGAGATGTGTTGCCCTTCGGCCGGTAGGCGGGTAAGGGTGGTGAAGGCGGCAAGGGCAAGAAAGATTTCTTGGCCTGTGTCTTCTATGGTAGCGGCGCCGAAGCCGCGCTTGCTGTTCCAGCGAGTAATCGTTCCGTAATAGCGCATAATGTATGTGGGGATATTATTATAGGTAACAGTTTTTCCTTGGACTGATTTTAAATCAAAAAGTTTGGTTATTGTCTTAATTTTACACTAGATTTGTCTTGTTGGAAGAAGGCGGGCCGTCTGAAGGATTTCAGACGGCCTGCATGGTTTATGCCTATTTATTAAGCACTTTTTGGAAGGTGTCGATCAGATGTTGCGCAATGGCACGGCTGCTGAATTGTTGCAGGCAATCTTGGCGCAAACGGACGGGATCGTAGTGTGCATGGTTTTCGTAGAGGGTGAGCAATGCTTTGGTCAGTTCCGGTATGTTTTCGATTGGCACCAGCAGGCCGTTGTCGGAAGTAACAATGGATTCTGGGCCGCCGCAGCGTGTGGCGATAACGGGCAAACCTTGCGACAGTGCTTCGATATAGACGACGCCGAAGGTCTCGGTACGGCTGGCGAGGACGAATGCGTTGCTGTGGCGCATGAGGTCTAGGGTTTGGTCGGTGGTCAATGCGCCGGTAAAGGTAACGGCGTGGTTGAGGCCCAAGTCGCTTGCCAGTTGTTTCAGACGGCCTTCTTCTGCGCCGCCGCCGCCGATTTTGAGTTTGAGTTGCGGATAGGTTTTGAGTGCTTCGGCAAAAGCAGGCAGGAGCAGGTCGTGGCCTTTGAGGTGGCGCAGGTGGGAGACGCTGCAGAAGGTAAAGTCTTGATTGTTTTTTTCGGGGAACTCGAAATCCTGTTCAAAATTGCCGCCCAGCATATTGGGCAGATATTGCCAGTCTGTACCGGCGTAGGTTTTTTCGAGAATGCGGCAGAAATCACGGCTGACGGCGAACCGGGCCGCGCTGTGGCGCACGGCTTCGTGCATGGACGGCCATTGGTTTTTGCGGACAAGGCCGCGTGAAATGGCGCTGCTGTGTTCGGTAATTACATAGGGAATGCCGTATTTTTTTGAAGATGGCGCAGGCCAAAATGGCGGCATAGTTGACGCAATGGGCGTGAATTACGTCGGGTTTGCCGTTGTCGGCGATATAGGCTTCAAAAGCTTTCATGCCTGCGTTGACCCAGCGGATGCGGTCGATGTCGACAACCGGGCAGCGCGGGAAGAAATACATGCTGTCGTAGGCGTAAGTGTTGAGTCCGCCTTGCTGATGGCGGCGCAGGCCGTAGAAGCGCGAGAAGATGGTTTTCGGCTGGCTTCTCAAGTAGCGGAACATGGGAACGACCATGCCGATTTTCATGCCTTCGCGTTGCAGGGCTTGGGCTTGGAGGCGGAAAAAGATTCCGTCCACGTCGGTTTCGGAAGAGGGGTACCAAGAGGGGATGACGACAATATGCATGATGTGTTTTTTATGGAAGTAGATAACGGCGAGGCCGTCTGAAAAGAAAAGATATCTTTCAGACGGCCTTTTGTATATTTAGTTCAATCAGTTGCCGGCAACCGTCATTTTGGAAACCAAGACGGAGCCGATTTGGTTGGATGAACGGCGTAATGCGTCGTCTGCTACGCCGATGATGTCGCGGTACATATCCTGCAAACGTCCGGCAATGGTGATTTCCTGAACCGGATAGGCAATGACGCCGTTTTCCACCCAAAATCCGGCCGCGCCGCGCGAGTAGTCGCCGGTAATAGTGTTGACGCCTTGTCCCATCAATTCGGTAACCAGTAAACCTGTTCCCATTTCTTTCAACAGGTCGGCCTGCGTGGCGTGGGTGTGGTTCAGATACAGATTGTGCGCGCCGCCGGCGTTGCCCGTTGTCTGCATGCCGAGTTTTTTCGCGCTGTAACTGCTGAGGAAATAGCCTTCGACGACGCCGTCTTTCACCACAAAACGCGGCTGCGTGGCGACGCCTTCGGCATCGAAATAAGTGCTGCGGAACGAGCGCAGGATATGCGGTTCTTCGCGCAGGCTGAGAAACTCGGGCAGTACCTGTTTGCCGATGCTGTCAATCAGGAAGCTGCTTTGACGGTAGAGCGCACCGCCGCTGAGTGCGCCGATGAGGTGGCCGATTAAGCCGACGGCGACAGTGGTGTCGAACAGTACGGGATAGCTGCCGGTCAGAACGCTGCGGCTGTTCAGACGGCGTAAAGTCCGTTCGGCTGCGGTTTGGCCGATGAGTTCGGGCGCGTCCATGTCTTCGTGACGGCAGGAAGAATCGTACCAATAGTCGCGCTGCATGCCATGCTCGTCGCTGGCGACTACGCTGCAAGAAATGCTGTGGTGCGTGCTTTGCTGGTGTGCGGCAAAGCCGTGGGTGTTACCGTAAACGTATTGGTAATGGCCGGTATGAACCGATGCGCCTTCCGAATTTTCAATGCGTTTGTCGGTTGACAGCGCGGCCTGTTCGCATTGCTTGGCCAAATCAATGGCGGATTCGGTACTCAAATCCCATTCGTGGTAGCGGTCGAGGTCGCCGATATGGGTTGCCATCAAGGCAGCGTCGGCAAGGCCGGCGCAATCGTCTTCTGCGGTATAGCGCGCAATATCGATGGCGGCCTTGACCGTATCTTGCAGGGCACGTTCGGAGAAGTCGGCAGTGCTGGCTCGGCCTTTGCGTTGGCCAACATAGACCGTAATGTCTAAAGATTTGTCTTGTTGGAACTCGATTTGTTCGATTTCGCCCAAGCGCACGCTGACGCTTTGACCGAGCGACTCGCTGAAATCGGCTTCGGCCGAGGTGGCGCCGGATTGTTTGGCTAAATCCAGCGTGTGTCCGCACAAGCGCAACAGCTCGTCCGGTGTGTGGTTAAACAGCATAAAAAGGTTTCCTGACAGGGTTTTGCGGCATTTTAACCGTTTCAGACGGCCTCTGCAAAAAAATCACACGGAAAGGCCGTCTGAAAAACTGATAAAATAGGCAGATTCAGAAAAATCAGGAAACACAATGTTTGAACAAGAAGACGAATGGGTCAGCAAAACCCAAATGAAAAAGCAGATGAACGATTTGCAGGCTTTGGGTATGGAATTGACCAAGCTCTCCAGCGATACGTTGAAAAAAATCGGCTTGGACGAAGAGCTGTTCGAGGCGATTGCCACCTATAAAAAAATCACGTCCAACAGCGCGCTTAAACGCCAAGCCCAATTTATCGGCCGCCTGATGCGCGATACAGACCCTGCGCCCATCGAAGCCTATTTGGCCAAACTGCGCGGCGACAATACGGCGCACAATGCCTTTTTGCAACGCGTCGAGCAGGCGCGTACCCGACTGTTGGCAGACGATGGTGCGATTACCCAATTTATGGCCGATTTCCCGCAAGCCGACGCCGGTAAATTGCGCACCTTGATCCGCAACACCAAAAAAGAGCAGGAACAAAACAAACCGCCGAAAAACTTCCGCGCTCTGTTCCAAGAAATTAAAGCAGTGATGGAGGCCGGTCAATCTGACGTTTCAGAAGAAGGGCAGGATTGGGAAGAATAAACTTTAAGGCCGTCTGAAAACGGATTGCGGTTTTCAGACGGCCTGTATCGTAATACCGAAGGAGGATGACCATGAAATTTTGCCGCTCTACAACCGCCTTGCTGGTTGGTGTATTGACCCTCAATGGATGTACTGCCTTTCTTTGGGGAGAGAACAACCCGTTCCATAAACCACAACCGAAAAAACCGTTGCCAAAGACAATATTCACGCATTTGGCGTGGTCGCCAAAGACAATACGCAATTGAAAACAGGCAGCTTGGTTATGATGGGCAAAAAATATTGGTTTGTCGTTAATCCTAAAGATTCGGCCAAATTGAAGGCAGTCTTGGATGTTAAATTGGACAAACAGTTTCAAATGGTTCAGCAAAACCCAAGATATGTGTATGAGGCTTTGCCGGTCGAATTGAAATCCCCTGAAGCGCAAACTTTCCGCTCGAATTTCTGCCTGCGTTACGATACTCAAAAAAACCGCCGAGATTGCCAAGTTGAAACAGCTGGCATTCAAGCCGGTCGAACTCGATGATAAAACTGTCTACACGCGGTGTATTTCTACTGAAGGTCATTATTATGCGACGCCGAAAAATGTTGCCGAAGACCGCCGTTTTGACACTGCCGTCCCGGTTAGAATTTATTATACGGAAACCAAAAAAAGCACTGACGTTCAGAAGTTGACGGAGAATATCCTGCAAACGCCATTCACATTGGCTTTGGATGCAGTCGGCGCAGTGATAGCAGTCCCCTTTGTCGTGATTGGTGAAATTGTCGATGCTTCACGCAAATAATATCCAAGGCCGTCTGAAAACGGATTGCAGGTTTCAGGCGGCCTCCTCCTTAAAATAAACGCTTCAAAAATATTAATTTTCTCTCTATTTAAACCCACACACCATGTCCGTCAAAATCCAAACACGTTCCATTAATCCGACTGTTTTTAACGACTTGCTTACTGCCGGTACCGATCCTTTGATTGCGCGGCTGTGTGCTGCGCGTGATGTGCAAAGTCCGGCCGAGTTGGACGACAAACTTGCTGCGCTTTTGCCGTATCAAACGCTGACAAACTGCGAAGCCGCCGCCGGCCGTTTGGCGGATGCGATTGAGCGTCAGGAAAAAATCCTGATTGTCGCCGACTATGATGCTGACGGTGCGACGGCGTGTACCGTCGGTATGAGCGGTTTGGCGGCGATGGGGGCGAAAGTGGATTTCCTTGTGCCCAACCGCTTTGAACACGGCTACGGCTTAACGCCCGAGCTGGCTGAAATCGCGGCCGAGCAAGGTGTGGATTTGTTGGTGACGGTGGATAACGGTATCGCCAGCATTGCAGGCGTGGCGCGTGCGCAGGAGTTGGGTTTGGATGTGATTGTGACCGACCACCATCTGCCTGCAGAGACCGTACCCGACTGCATCATCGTCAATCCGAACCAAAAAGGCTGCGGTTTCCAAAGCAAAAGCTTGGCGGGCGTGGGCGTGATTTTTTATGTATTGATGGCGCTGCGTGCCGAACTGCGCCGCCGCTATTATTTTTCAGACGGCCTGAAAGAGCCGAATCTGGGCGACCTTTTGGATTTGGTCGCACTCGGTACCGTTGCCGATGTCGTTACTCTAGACCACAACAACCGTATCCTCGTGTCGCAAGGTTTGAAACGGATGCGTTCGGGCAAAATGCGCCCGGGTATCCGCGCCTTGTTTGAAGTGGCGCGACGGGATTGGCGCAAGGCTCAGCCGTTTGATATGGGCTTTGCGTTGGGACCGCGCATTAATGCGGCCGGACGGCTGGACGATATGTCGGTCGGCATTGCCTGTCTGTTGGCGCAAGATGATGCCGAGGCGCAGGAACTAGCGGCTCAGTTAAATAACCTCAATATCGAGCGCCGCGAAATCGAGCAGTCTATGCTGCAAGACGCGCTGAATGATTTTCCCGAAACCTTGCCTCCAGGTCAGACGACTTTGGTGGCGTATCGCGACGACTTCCATCAAGGCGTGGTCGGCATCGTTGCCAGCCGCCTCAAAGACCGTTTTTATCGTCCGACCATCGTGTTTGCGCCTGCCGACAACGGCGAAGTGCGCGGTTCGGGACGCTCCATTCCCAATCTGCACCTGCGTGATGCTTTGGACTTGGTGTCCAAACGCCATCCCGATTTGATTTTGAAATTCGGCGGACACGCAATGGCGGCGGGTTTGAGCATACTCGAACACAATATTCCCGCTTTTCAGACGGCCTTTGAAGAAGCCGTGCGCGAGATGGTGTGCGAAGACGATTTGTCGCAAACCTATATTACCGACGGCAGCCTGCCTGCTCGTGACATTACGCTGGAACAGGCGCAGAACCTTGCCCGACACGTTTGGGGGCAGGGCTTCGCGCCGCCGAGTTTTACCGACGAATTTCACGTTGTTCGCCAGCAGCCTTTGGGTGCGGAAGGCAAACATAAAAAAGTCTGGCTGCAAAAAGACGGCTACGAATTTGAAGCCATGTTTTGGCGTTGCAGCGAAGACATTCCCGAATACATCCGCACGGTGTACCGCCCCATTGCCAACGAATGGCGGAATAATCTCGAATTGCAGCTTTATATCGACTACTGGGAAGCCGCGTAAGCAAAGGCCGTCTGAAAAATGAAGAAACAAAAACCTTGGCTCGGCTTTTCATTGGCGCTGCTTGCCACCATGACTTGGGGTTCGCTGCCGGTCATCGCCCAACAGGCTTTAAAAGCCGTCGATGCGCCCACGCTGGTGTGGGTACGCTTTTTAGTGGCTTCGCTGGTGTTGTTTGTGCTGTTGGGGCTGACCGGCAAGCTGCCGAGGCCGTCTGAATTTTCCAAGCAAACCTTGTTTTTTTATTGGTGTTGGGCATTATCGGCATTTCCGCCAACTTCGTTCTCGTTGCCATGGGTTTGCACTATATTTCGCCAACCACCACGCAGGTGTTGTGGCAGCTCTCGCCCTTTACCATGATTTTGGTCGGCGTAGGCGTGTTTAAAGAAGCCTTTACGCACTGGCAAAAAATCGGCTTGATGCTTTTGTTGACGGGTTTGGCCATGTTTTTCAACGACAAATTCGGCGAACTTTTCGGCTTGGGCAGCTACGCAGTCGGCGTGATGATGGCGGCTTCGGGCAGCATGATTTGGGTGTGCTACGGTGTGGCGCAAAAACTTTTATCCAAACATTTCAATTCGCAACAAATCCTGCTTATGATTTATTTTTTTGCAGCAGCTTTGTTTTTCCTGCCCTTTGCCGAACCGTTGCAAATCGCCCATATCGGCAATCCGTTTTTTATGGGGCTGCTTTATCTATTGCTGCCTGAACACGCTGATTGGCTATGGTTCATTCGGCGAAGCACTCAATCATTGGGACGCTTCAAAAGTCAGTATCGTTACCACGCTGATTCCTGTGTTCACCATGATATTTTCCACCATCGGCCATCATCTTGCCCCCGATTATTTTGCCGCTTCGGATATGAATATCGTCAGCTATGTGGGTGCCATGGTGGTTGTGGCTGGAGCCTTGCTGGCTGTAGCCGGAGAGAAAGTAATGGGGCTTTTTTTGAGAAAGGTATAAAGCATTTATTGCAAAACAGAATAAAACAAGGCCGTCTGAAACAGGTTTCAGACGGCCTTTATATTTTCTAAATCAGATTACTGTGAACCGCCGAATCAATAGAAGCCTTCGCGTTCTTCACGGGTGCTGATGTAGATGTTTTTCACTTGGGTATAGGCGGCAAGCATCATTTTGTGGGTTTCGCGGCCGATGCCTGAAGTTTTGTAGCCGCCAAATGGCGCGCCGGCAGGCAGGCGGTTGTAGCAGTTTACCCAAACGCGGCCGGTTTCCAATGCGTTGGAAACGCGCAGGCAGCGGTTGATGTCGGTACTCCACACTGCGCCGCCCAAGCCGTATTCGCTGTCGTTAGCCATTTTGATGACCTCTTCTTCGGTTTTGAATTTAATCACGGTGGCAACCGGGCCGAAGATTTCTTCTTGGGCAACACGGGCTTCGTTGCTGCTGGCTTCAATCAAAGTAGGCTCGACAAATTCGCCTTTGCCCAATTCGCCTTCGATTTTTTTACCGCCGGTAATGATGCGGCAGCCTTCCTGTTCCCCGATTTTGACGTATTTCAAAATGGTCTCTAGTTGACCGGCGTTGACTTGCGAACCCATTTGGGTATCGTCTTCCCAAGGTAGGCCGACTTTGATTTTTTTGAATTCTTCAGCCAACGCATTAACGAATTTGTCGTAAATGCCTTCTTGTACAAAAATGCGCGAACCGGCGCAGCACACTTGGCCTTGGTTGAACAAAATACCTTTTTGCGCACCTTCGAGGGCTTTGTCGAAAGGCATATCGTCGAAGAAGATATTGGCAGATTTGCCGCCCAATTCCAAAGTGGACGGAATCAGCAATTCGGCGGCGGCGATGCCGACGCGGCGGCCGACTTCGGTTGAACCGGTAAAAGCCAGTTTGTTGAAGCCTTTGTGGTGCAGCATGTATTCGCCGGATTTGGAACCGCGGCCGGTAATCACGTTCAACACGCCTTTAGGCAGCAAGTGGTTGATTTTTTGAGCAAGGGACAACAGGCTCAATGAAGTGCTGGAAGAAGGGTGGATGACGATGGTACAACCTGCGGCCAATGCCGGAGCGATTTTCCATGCGGCCATCAAGAATGGGAAGTTCCAAGGAATGATTTGACCGACAACGCCGATCGGTTCGCGCAGAACGATGGACAGGTCTTCGGCATCAAGCTGGGTCGCAGTGCCTTCTTCGCCGCGGATAACGCTGGCGAAATAGCGGAAATGGTCGGAAGCCAAAGGCACGTCGGCAGCGCGGGTTTCGCGGATGGGTTTGCCGTTGTCCAAGGTTTCTGCAGGGCGAACAATTCGGCGTTTTCATCAATCACGTCGGCGATTTTTGTTCAAAATGGCCGCGCGTTCGGCAGTCGTGGTTTTGCGCCATGTTTTGAACGCTTCTTGCGCAGCAGCTACAGCAGCATCGACATCGGCATCGGTTGCGTCTGTGAACTTGGCCAACTCATCGCCATTGGCAGGGTTATAAGAGGATAAAAGTTTGCCTTCGCTACCTTTTGTCCATTCGCCGTTGATCAAAAGGCCGTATTCTTTATCAAACACATTTAAATCTTTTGCCATAATGCTGTCTCCTTAATGAATGGGAATAGGTGTTTCAACACCATGAAAAACAGCTTATGCCTTTTTTTCTTTTTAAGTTCAAGTATTAAAAATGAGAATATTCTCAAAATTTACATTTGCAATGTTGTTTCATGTAGCAGGCCGTCTGAAAAAAATAAAGGATTTAATTGAAATAAAAGTATATTTGTTAATATATTTAAAGATTTATAGGGATTAAATAGATTTTTGTTATGGTATAACATCATAACTTATTGTTTTAAAAAAGATTATGGGTTGACGTCTTCGGATATGGGGAGTATTCTCATTCATAGCTAAACAGTTTTTCAACACCCTAGGAGACTTTCTCATGAAAATGCATGCTGTGGTAGTAAATAAAGATGTAGCAGGTGATGTAGAAGTTGTTGAACGCGAACTGCGTCCGCTGGAATACGGTGAGGCGTTGGTGGAAGTCGAGTATTGCGGCGTGTGCCACACCGACTTGCACGTTGCGGCAGGCGATTACGGCGACAAACCGGGTCGCGTGTTGGGACACGAAGGCATCGGTTTGATTAAAGAAGTTGCCGACGGTGTGAAAAATCTGAAAGTTGGCGATCGTGTCAGCATCGCATGGCTGTTCCAAAGCTGCGGTTCTTGCGAATACTGCAATACCGGCCGCGAAACCTTGTGCCGCTCTGTATTGAACGCAGGCTATACTGCCGACGGCGGCATGGCGACCCACTGTATCGTCGATGCGGACTACGCCGTTAAAGTACCCGACGGTCTTGACCCTGCGCAAGCTTCGAGCATTACTTGTGCCGGTGTGACCACTTATAAAGCGATTAAAGTTTCCGGCGTTCGTCCGGGTCAATGGATTGCGATTTACGGCGCAGGTGGTTTGGGTAACTTGGCAGTTCAATACGCGAAAAAAGTATTCGGCGCACACGTTGTCGCCATCGACATCAACGATGAAAAACTGGCATTCGCTAAAGAAAGCGGCGCTGATTTAGTCATCAACGCCGCCAAAGAAGACGCTGCCAAAGTGATCCAAGAAAAAACCGGCGGTGCACACGCAGCCGTTGTAACAGCCGTATCCGCTGCAGCCTTCAATTCAGGCGTTAACTGTGTCCGTGCAGGCGGCCGTGTCGTTGCGGTTGGCTTGCCACCTGAGTCTATGGACTTGTCTATCCCACGCTTGGTATTGGACGGCATCGAAGTGGTCGGCTCTCTGGTCGGTACCCGCAAAGATTTGGAAGAAGCATTCCAATTCGGCGCAGAAGGCTTGGTTGTGCCTAAAGTCCAGTTGCGCGCTTTGGATGAAGCACCTGCCATTTTCCAAGAAATGCGCGAAGGTAAAATTACTGGCCGTATGGTGATTGATATGAACAAAGAGTGCAGCTGTATTCATCACTAATCAAATGATTCCGTGATAAAAAGGCCGTCTGAAACTTTTCAGACGGCCTTTTTTATTGGACTGGATAACTTACAGCGTAAAGCCGCTTTCAAATACGCGGATTTCTCCGCTGACAGGGTCGGTAAACTCTATTCTTTTGGCCAGAAGTTTTAAAGGTCTGTCGTAGTCTTCATCACCGGCCGCCAATGGGGTAGGGTAAAGCGCATCGTTCATCAGCGGCATATTCAAACTCATCATATGCACGCGGAGCTGGTGTTTCTTTCCGGTGTGCGGCGTGAGGCGGTAGAGGCTGAATGCACCGCGGTTTTCGATAAGCTCGATGGTCGTGTGGGCGTTGGGTTCGCCTTCCGTTTCCCGCGTGAGAAAGAATTTTTCGCCGCGTTCCATTCGGGATAAAATATCCAGCGGATAGTCCAAATCCGTCCGCGTCGGCGCCACCGCTTCATAAGTTTTTTGTACAGTTTTTTCTTGGAACATGGTCTGATAATCGCGACGCGTAGCAGGGTTGAGCGAAAGCAGCATAACGCCCTGCCGTATCTTTGTCCAAACGATGAATCGGCGTAATGTCTTCAACATTCAAATGCTGCAATTCCGGCCGCAAACGCAGGCGCGTGAGCAAGGTTTCCCGCAAAAACCTGCCGCTGGGGATGACGGGCAGAAAATGCGGTTTGTCCACCACAATCAAATGCTCGTCAATATGCAAAATCTTTTCTTCAAACGGAATACGCGGCTCGCTCTCACGGCTGGTTTCACGATAATAAAACATCGTCTTGCCGGGCTCGAACAAGGTATTCTCATCAAACGGTACGCCATCCGCGCCCACCACAAAACCGCTGTTCAGCCGCCGCCGCCAGTTTTCTTCGCCGACAAAGGGAAAAATGAGCGCATAAAAAATGCAGCAGCGGCAAGCCGTAAAACTGCTTTTCATGCGGCAAAACCAAGTAGCTGGGTTTGACACCGTCTAAAAGGGGGAGGGGATTGGTACGTTTTTTCATGCGGCGGATTGTACTCGGTTTTTAGGATTTTTTCAGACGGCCTTGTTTATATGGAAAATAAACTTCTAATAACAGATATGTATTGATGCAAGTTTTGTGCTTAAATAGATTCTTCAGACGACTAGAGAAACTGGTTTTTCTTTGAACTTGCTTTTTGTGGCATAAATTAAATAAATGATAAAGAAGCAATATTTGAGAAAAGGAGAATATTATGTATAGAAAAATCAGCATAATCATCATGTTATCTGCGTTTTCCATATCCGCTATGGCGGGAGGGGAAGTTCGGCTTGGCAAGAGTAAGACATATAATAATGAGTATGAACTTGTGGCAGAGCATGAAGTCAATGAAGAAGTTTCACAATTAAATCAAGACGAGTATGCCGCACATCCAATACGCAACGATAGCGGCGTCATGCAGTCAGGAAAAGCGGCTTCAGGCAGACAAGCTGTTTCCCAATACGGAAAACCTAATTTGCCGCCCGTACGCTTAAATCCGCATCCTCCACGACCTTGATTTCAAAATCAAAGGGCTACTCCATTTGTTTGGACAGCCCTTTTGTTTTGTCGGCTCACTCACATTTTTGTTTGCGCAAAACAAGTTTGTAATCGGTTTTGATACTGGTTTGATCGCCAATCATCTTAAAATCATCTATTAAACAACGGTTTTCTGTACATTTCAACGTGAAATCTGCACCGACCCTATGGCCGTCAAATTGTTTAAATGTCGCCCGGACGGTATGGGGAGAAGTGACCTTGACTTGCAAGGTTTTATGGAAGTTGTCAGGATGATCCTGACCAAAGCCCAAGTAGTAATGTATCGGCATGTCACATCCCATCTCCATATCGGGTTGCTTGCGGATATTAGTGTCAAATTTATTGAATTGTCGGATGATTTTTTGTAGTTCAGGCGTGGTAATACGATTGTGTTCAGAGCCTAAATCCACTTTAGACAGATAAACCTTTTTGACTAAATCTATTTTGGCTTGATTATTTGCGGCGTTATTTGCAGCCATCGCTTGGGAAGATAGGCTGGTAGTCAACAAGCCGATAACAAAAAGAGAGCGCAGTGTTTTCATGATGTGCATAGGGATGAGATGAAAAGAATCCAAGTATAACGACATTGAATCTATATTGAATATGTTTTTAAGAAATTTAAGTTGAAAGGCAGGGGAAGGATGGGAATCATTGAATATGATTCTGTAATCTG
>BNJU01003234.1_pt1 | contig 20980 bp, 20 predicted proteins | sample 8539281 | NCBI WGS metagenome assembly BNJU01 (sample SAMD00202456, study PRJDB9452) | human saliva metagenome | isolation source: human saliva | place: Japan
CTCTGAAATCTTCTACTACAACAACAATTTACATTCGATTGATACGTCAATGAATGTGAAGTATGAATCGTAAGCCCATCACTGTCCGCAATAAAAGAAAGAACTGAAGACTTGGATAACCACGCTTGGCAAAGTGATAGTAAATCCCAGCTCAATGTGAGCTCTGGAAAGTGTGAATGAGCTGGAAACCAGGTAGACCAAAGCAAAGAGATCTATGTACAAGCGCTGTCTTATGTGGTAAGTATCCAGCAAATAGTCTTGACGAGCGCTCAAACATCGTTGTAATGAAGTGAAAGATTTTGCTTGACGATTTAAGCGTCAAAACTGGTACACGACCATTTGGGGATATACTCGGCTTACATGAAGAATTTTTACCTGCCAACCAAGCGTATATGAATGATTATATTCAATACGTGTACCTCTGATTTCCTCGCTGCGTTTAGGTTTTAGAGTGCTTTCTCAAATGCTGGGGAAAAGTAAGGAGTTTATGTTGGCTACAACAGATACTGGACGCAATGTCATCTGAAAACCTACTCTTGCCAGTCAAGGGGTTAAGGGTTCAGTAACCAATGCGTTAGCGTCGGCTTTTGTTGGTTCGCTGGGTGGTGGTAAATCCTTTGCGAATAACCTTATCGTCTATTATGCGGTGCTTTATGGGGCACAAGCAGTGATTGTAGACCCAAAAGCAGAACGTGGCAGATGGAAGAACACTAGAGATTTTGTAAATCAATATCGTCCTCTGACTTCGATGAGAAAAACAAAGGCTTACTTGACCCTATGTGATTATGAAAAATCCCAAAGATTCTGAATCACTGGCTATTGATATTCTGACATTCCTTTAAGTTCCTCTCGTGATGGGGAACGCTTCCCAATCATAGAAAAAGCCATTCGACTGCAGTAACCAATAGTGAAGTACGAGGGTTGATGAAAGTGATTGAGGAATTACGGGTTGAGAATACGCCACTAAGTACCAGTATAGCCGACCATATCGAAAGTTTTACAGACTATGACTTTGTACATTTATTATTCAGTAATGGTTATGTGGAGCAGTCTATCAGCTTAGAAAAACAACTGAACATTATACAGGTTGCGGACTTGGTACTTCCCGACAAGGAAACTTCCTTTGAGGAATATACCACTATGGAGCTTTTATCCGTTGCTATGCTGATTGTCATTGGTACCTTTGACTGAGACTTTATCCGCCTGAATAAGAAGCATTTTCAAAGATTGTAGATTTGGAGACGAAAGCATGGAGACTTTTACGGTAGCTGGGAGAAACTTACTATCTATGAAGCTGGTTCAGGCTGGTCGTGCTATGAACATAGAGATATATTTCGTGACCCATACAGAACGACCTCTTAGATGAAAACTGAAAAATAACCTCGGCTTAAAATTTGCATTTCGTTCCACTGACCTTAACGAGATTAAAAAGACCTTAGCCTTTTTTGGTGTAGACCCAGAGGACGAAAACAATCAGAAGCGATTGCGTGATTTGGAAAACGGGCAATGCCTTATCAGTGATGATTTATGAGTACGTGTCGGTGTGATACAGTTTCCACCCTGTATTTGAAGAACTGCTCATGCCTTTGATGCAGACCACCTATGCGAAAAGAGTTGTAAACGTGAAACCATCAATGAGCAAACGAGAATAAAATCAAACTGGACGCTGCAAACGTCTGGGTAAAGTGGCAATGACAGTGGCTTTCACACTTGTGATTGCCATTTTCTCTACCTAGCCATGCTGGGAACGAGGTAAGTTCAGCTGCGGGCTTAGTGAATAGTATTACGGTCAATGTGGCAAATGAATACGGCCGATACCCGCGAAAACTATCGACTGGATTTTTATGTGGATAATCGCTGGGGCTGGCTTCACGTGGAACTGGTCGGACGGGATTGGAAGGCTTGAGGTCGTAGCATGGACATATACGCCATTACCAATTTTATTTGGACAATCAGTTTGTATGTTTTCCAGTGCGACAGGTTTACTTAGTACAGAAGCCTGTTCCTTGAACTTCATTTCCGCTACAGCAGGATCATTGGTAAAGATATATGCAGACCTTGGCTGGTGTGATGCGACGGATTTTTCAACAGAGAGTTTCTATGTTGGATTCCTCTTCCTCTTGATTTTTGGTTCTTGGGGTTTTATGTTGCCTATATGCAGGACTGATAAAGAGAGAGAAACCCACAAGGCAATTCATGCCATTATTATGAATTTGTGCTGGTGTAAACGTCCTATCAGCTTCCTTTGTGCCTACGCTCCGGCGACTACATTATCAATGACTTTTCATCGAGACATCAGTAGTGCGAGTGTCACTTGCTTTTGAAGAGGTGTCATGCCCCATTCCGATGGTCAAGGCAGAGGACGGCGTGAGACTTAATCAGAGATAGCCTGTTTTCCATACAGGTTCCAGCAACCACGGCTACTGCTTCCAATACAACAGTTCAGACATTGAAATATCGGTGATTGACCGTGTGGAAGCCTGTCTCTCCACCAGCCCAGATTCCAGCAATGGCGAAGACAGAGATTGTTGCGGAAGAGTGAAGACAGAAGCAATACCAATCTAACCGTACAAAGACCATTAACCGTTTTAGAATGTCAGTCTTCTTCTATTTGTCTTCAATATTGAGTTTCCATATTTGTATTCCTAACATTGCGATCATGATTTTTCTCATGAGTACTTTTTATCATCTATGCTATGTTTTCTGCCTGTACAGAGCTTTATTTTAAAAGCATGGTTCCATCATTTGATGGTATGTCAAAACGAGCCATAACAAAAGCTCTTTAATACCATTTGACACGAGCTGGGTCACGGTGATTATTACGACAGCATTTTAGTATTTCAACCATGCTCTACCTTGTATCGGCTGGTTATCCGTTCTTTTGATTGCTTTTCTACGGATTGTGACCTTTGCAGAATCTGCTTCAAGCTGGGCGATTTATTGGTATGTTTTCTCTACAGGTAACGATTCTCAAAAGTGTGGGGAAGTCGTGTGATATGAGAAAGCCTCGGCCCATGTCTGCACGCTCATGCACCGTCTGGCATTGAGCTTGGACGTTCCATGACTGCTCTGGGGCTGGGTCTGCCATTGTTACAGGTAAAAAGGACGGTCCGGGTTCAGGGAGTTCTGCAGGGACACAAAGCAGATCCTCCCCGACCGGACGGAAAGGATCAACACTGGAAAGGCTGTGTCGGTCGAAATCATCAGTACATTGATGGCTGATACCAAAGACAGATGGTGAGACACTGTGGCGTGGTTTTGAAAGAACTGGGTTAAAGATTTGCCGACCGATGCAAGATATGCGGTATGTCAGAGGGAAAATCCAAAGTAAAGAGAATGTCCGTGATTTGACAGTGGTATGTTCTCAAACCCGACGGACAGAGCCAGTGGACGCAAAGGAACAGCAGGAACAAGGCGAGAAAACTTCATTGCGAGCGTCCGCTCTGAAATGGAACGGGTCAAACAGACAGCCTGCTTCTGCTGTTTCAGCGGAAAATGACTGCACGACAAGAGCAATGTCGCGGTCGAAACAGACCTCCAAAACAGTCACAATCTTCGGAACTGCGTATAAAGGAGTCTCCAACAAGCCAAACAAGAGCGTCCAGCGGTTCAGTCCCGATTTTCAGGTCCAAAGTGGAACGCCAAAAGGCAATACCGTTCAAGAGAGAGAAACCGTTTCAAAGCCAGCAACTTCAACCACTGCAGCAGATACGAACCACAGCGTCAATCACAAAGAACGTCCGTCTACTGTTTCAAAAGTACCACTACAAAATACAAGAAGTGAGACCACCAATCAAAACCGCCACCGTGCATGAAAGTCGGTAGAAACTCATGAAGTTGAAAACTTTGAGTGATTAGCGGTGGTTCTGGTTATTCTTGATGGTCTTCTCACCAGCTTCTGTTGTTGCCCATTTTATTTTCAGATGAACGAGGACAGATTTCCATTATTCATTATGGAGGTGTGAGATGTTTCCCGCAAGTGCTGGCTCTGAGCTCTATGGTAATGAAAAATATGCCAAAGAAATATGGCGTTGAAGAATATGTCAACATACTAGCTCGCGATTATACAGGTGGAATCGGGCGGTACTTGCGGTCGTGTGCAGTCCTCGGAATCCCTCGAGTGCTTCCACCTAATTCGTTGGTGCAGAAGAAGTCCATTAAAAGCAAGGTGTGAAGTATTTCGGTGAGTGTGGCCAGTGGCGAAGGCTCCAGTGTAGATTTAGAATCGGTTGTCAGTCCTACAATTATGGTGGTGGACTGCAGGGTGTGTGGCTAATCGTGAAATAAATATACCTGCTCGAACTGGCTCAAGAGTTTCTCAAAAGAGAGTATTCAGGTGGCGAAAAAGTGTCTTACCCCAATCCATAGCCATACCTAGCCAGATGGTGGTTGGCGATATACTGGAAATCAGTTTTATGTTCAGTTGGTTTCTACTACCTAACGACACTTCCCCAACAGAATTTGATGATGGAAACCGTGCAAGTCATTATGGACGAAAGCCTATAAATACGAAAGTTTCTATGTCTTTGGAGGGCGTCGCCTACCACCTCTTTTGATTGTAGTGAGCTTAATACAATGGGTGTGTAATAAAGCTGGCATTTCTCTCCCTCTGTGTCGCTTAAGATCAGTATGACCTGCACCAGAAATCTCTATGGAAGAAGCCCAAAGCAGGCGACCTTATCTTCTTTCATTCGACCTATAATACCGGCACATATGTGACTCATGTGGCATATATTTAGAAATCGCTTTTATCATGCAGGCGACCCAATCGGTTATGGCGACTTAAGCAGTCGTATTGTGAAGACCATCTGATGCTAGACGTGTATTCATAACTAAGAAGGAATGAATCAAATGATTATATAAAATCGAGCGAAAAGAAAGAAGGAGAGCAAAAGAAATCTAAAAACCGAGCAAGCAAAGAAAAGTTCCGATGATTAAAGTTGGCAGCATAAGAAATTAACCTTTGTTTATATGGGTTTTATTGATTGAGTGAGTGTCAGTTGGAATCTATAAAAATTTTACTGCCATTGACATCATACGTCAAAAGTGAAACAGAAATCATTAAACAGCGAGTTGTCGATACCAGCAAGTAGAAAGTTTTGTGTAAATCCTTTGCGAACTACTTTTCGTGGCAACAATCCCAGAAGCCATTGATAAACAAATGAAAATTGACCATTGTTGACGGAAGAATTGCAGGTATTAAATGAAGAAATGATTCGTAAGGATATTCCTACTGGTTCTAGTGTGAACGATATACGAGGTGTGCGGGTTTCTCAAGTGAATGAGAACCTTTGAGATACTGTTTCTGTTGAACAAGTTGTTACCGAAGACAAAGACAAAACTATATCGTCTAGCTTTCATGTAGGTTGTCCATATAGATGAATCAGATAATATGGTTATCAAAAATCCGACAATGCAGTAGAAACCTCAAAAATCGGACTACCAACCCAAACAGCTAGAAAGTGACCATAGCAGATGCTAGAAACGATGGACAAGAAATCATTGGCTTTTTAGAAACGTTCTTCCAGCTCTATCCTACCGCCTAAGAGATTGACTTACTATGTAGTAATCATGTGTTACCTATGATTAACAAGGAATATGTTTTCGAGGGGTTGGTGGAATCTGTCTTTGCCAGAAAAGATAGACAAGTAATCGTGAATGTCGCTGTGAAAATATTTAGATCAGAAACAAAAACCTTCATCTCGCAATTTGAGTTGATATTAGAAAAACAAGTAATTGGAAGATTGTAAAATACAAATATTGGTACATGATTACGAATGCTTTGTAATCATGTCCCTCTTTAATATAAAAATTGGAGTTCCTTTACAAATATGCTCTTTCGGCTATTATTTAAGTGACTATTTAAAGGAGTTGACAATATAGGCAAGGTATTCTTAAATAAACAGTCAATTTGATAGCGAACAAATAATTGATGTCCTTTTTAGGAGGCAGTTTTTGTGCCAGTTTAGAATACCTTTATCATAGATTCTAAAGTATCAGAGAGAATATCTGTATGCTTTGTGCATACCTATGGTTTGCATAAAAATCTCAGTGATAAAAAGTATTTATCACTGGGATTTTGCTCTTACTGAGTTTTGAACTGGAGGAAAATCACATGAAAATTATATATTGGAGTTTTTAGCTCATGTTGATGCAGGAAAAACTACGTAACTGAAAACTTATTATATAACAGTGGAGCGATTACAGAATTGGGAAGCGTGGACAAAAGGTACAACGAGGACGGATAATACGCTTTTTGAAACGTCAGAGAGGAATTACAATTCAGACAGAGAATAACCTCTTTTCCGGTGGGAGAAAATACGAAGGTGAACATCATAGACACGCCAGGACTTATGGATTTCTTAGTGATATATCGTTCATTATCAGTTTTTAGATGGGGGCAATTCTACTGATTTCTGCAAAAGATGGCGTACAAGCACAAACTCGTATATTATTTCATGCACTTAGGAAAATGGGGATTCCCACAATCTTTTTTATCAATAAGATTGACCAAAATGGAATTGATTTATCAACGGTTTATCAGGATATTAAAGAGAAACTTTCTGCCGAAATTGTAATCAAACAGAAGGTAGAACTGTATCCTAATATGTGTGTGACGAACTTTACCGAATCTGAACAATGGGATACGGTAATGAAACGATGACCTTTTAGAAAATATGTCAGTAAATCATTAGAAAGCATTGGAACTCGAACAAGAGGAAAGCATAAGATTTTCAGAAATTGTTCTCTGTTCCCCTCTTTATCATGGAAGTGCAAAAATAATGCAAGGTTGATAACCTTATAGAAGTGATTACGAATAAATTTTATTCATCAACACATCGAGGTCAGTCTGAACTTTGCGGAAAAGTTTTCAAAATTGAGTATTCGGAAAAAAGACAGCGTCTTGCATATATACGTCTTTATAGTGGCGTACTGCATTTGCGAGATTCGGTTAGAATATCGGAAAGGAAAAATAAAAATACAAATGTATACTTCAATAAATGGTGAATTATGTAAAATCGATAGGCTTATTCCGAAATTGTTATTTTGAATGAGTTTTTGAAGTTAAATAGTGTTCTTGGAGATACAAAAGCTATTGCCACAGAAGAATTGAAAAATCCTCCTCTGCCTGCAAACGACTGTTGAACCGAGCAAACCTCAACAAGGAAATGTTGCTAGTGCACTTTTGAAATCTCCAGACAGTGACCCTTCTGCGATATTATGTGGATTCTGACGACATAAAATCATACTTTCTTTCTTGAGGGAGAAAGTACAAATGGAAAGTGACTTGTGCTCTGCCAAGAAAAGTATCATGTGGAGATGAAATAAAAGAGCCTACAGTCATTTTATGGAAGACCGTTAAAAAGCAGAGTATGCCATTCATCGAAGTTCCACCGAATCCTTTCTGGGCTTCCATTGGTCTATCTGTAGCACAGCTTCCATTAGGGAGCGGAGTACAGTATGAGAGCTCGGTTTCTCTTGGATACTTAAATCAATCGTTTCAAAATGCAGTTATGGAAGGGATACGCTATGGCTGTGAACAAGGATTGTATGGTTGGAATGTGACGGACTGTAAAATCTGTTTTAAGTATGGCTTATACTATAGCCCTGTTAGTACCCCAGCAGATTTTCGGATGCTTGCTCCTATTGATTGGAACAAGTCTTAGCTGGAACAGAGTGACATATCTTAGTTTTAAAGATTGCATACAGGAATATCTTTCACGAGCATACAACGATGCTTCTAAATATTGTGCGAACATCGTAGACACTCAATTGAAAAATAATGAGGTCATTCTTAGTGGAGAAATCCCTGCTCGGTGTATTCAAGAATATCGTAGTGATTTAACTTTCTTTACAAATGGACGTAGTGTTTGTTTAACAGAGTTAAAAGGGTACCATGTTACTACCGGTGAACCTGTTTGCCAGCCCCGTCGTCCAAATAGTCGGATAGATAAAGTACGATATATGTTCAATAAAATAACTTAGTGTATTTTATGTTGTTATATAAATATGGTTTCTTGTTAAATAAGATAAATATTTTTAATAAAGATTTGAATTAAAAGTGTAAAGGAGGAATAGTTGTCATAAACTACAAGTGGATATTGTGTCCTGTATGATAGAAATAAAACACGATTAAAGATAAAGGAAGATGCTGAATTAAAAATTCCCCTCTATTGTCCGAAATGCAGACAAGAAAATTTAATTGAAATAAAGCAGTTCAAAGTAACTGTGATTACAGAGCCAGACGCAAAGACGCAGAGCCGATAAAAATGAGATTAATACGATCTCATTTTATCAGCTCTCTCATTACTAATAGATTCTTTGAATTAGTCTTCGATGTTTCTTGCTTCGTTGATACCGCTGGCTAAAGATTCCATTAAGGATAGTTCTTTGTCTGTAAAAAAGCTATCCATGTATTTCTCTATCTGTAATCGTCGGGTGCTTTTACCAGTATTATGAGTAAGAAAAATTCATCCGAAACATGATAACATGAGGTCAAAAAGAACTTGTATGTGAGGTGTTGCCCTTTATTTTCAATATTAGTTAAGTACCGTGGGTCGAATTTCAATCAAGTACTCTCGTTCACGAGTTAAACCTCATTTCAATCGAGCTTCTTTAATAAGCTAAACAAAGGCTCTAAAATCATATTTATCTTCTGCATAGTAGACCACTCTAGCCATTTTATTGTTCCTACTGAATTTAAAACAGGTATGAAAAACGTACGTATATGGTTTATAGGTTTATATTTAATAAAAAGCACTACTAAGCGCCAATACCATTATGGTAGTGCTATTTACATGTTAAAATATTGTATATCACTTCAGTAGCGGTTTGTTGGAAGTCACATCGTCATAGTAAATCATATATAATGATTTCCTTTCATTGGGTTCTTGTCAAAAGTCGTCTATCTGCAATAGATAAAGTACGTCCCACCAATGTGCTGTATAATCATATGAGATGGGAATATGCAGAAGCATGTAAACAGAAATAAATCTGTTTATATGTCTTTTTAACTATTCAGAACTACAAAGTTTATTTGTCAGTGCATGCAAATCCCCCTTTCACGGTGGGACTGAAAGGTGAAAGGAGACCGACAAACAAGGCTCACTTCCTTTCCTAGACAGAAAGGGGTGAAACATGAAACCATCTTCTTTTTCAGGGCGCAATAGAAAATCAGTTTATGTCTATCTGTAAACGTGCTATGGAAGACGAGCAGAAAGTCTGTGCTTTATCTTTCAAGGATTGCAAAGCGTGAGGTGTCCTTTTTCGGATGTTGGCGTGTCTTGTTAGCGAGTTTGCAGCAACCAGATAGCTTCTTCAGCAGCTGTCAAGATTTTACGCTCAATGGGTTATCAGTGAGCGTTGAAATGATTTGTTGAGTGAAGCATTACACGTGAGTTGCCAGACAAAACGGTGAAATTCTACTGCTGTTTTACACTTTATGGTGCCATGAGCCGATTCAGAAATTGCGAGACCTGTTGAGAGTGGACGGTCTCACTGTCTATCGGCATAGAACCCGGTGGACTAGCTGTAATTAAAGATTTAGCGGAGGGTACGAAGAATGAAAACACAATATCCTGTGATTCCCTTTCCTCTCATTGTAAAGGCAACAGATGGCGATGCGACGATTAACCAGATTCTACATCATTACAGAGGTGCATAACGAGGCGTCCCTACGACTTATGAGAGATAGATGATGGCAATCCGAAATGGTCCGTTTGATGAAGTGCTCGATGGAAGAATGAAAGCAGACTGATTACAAAGATTTTGTCGTTGAGTAAGTAATCATCCTCTCTCCTTTCGTGGAAGCGTGCTAGTATCACTTCCATACAGTTCAGGGAGGTTGTTATTCACACCAAGCAGCATTGAGCTTTCAATGTGTTTTGATAGGCTAACAGGCCATTGTTCTTTGAAAACTGAATTAAAGTAATCGAATACGTTTCGATCTGAAAGAGCTACGGAACTAACCGCCGCGGCCTATCTTATAAAGATAGCCGAGCGATTCATGTTGAGTGATCCGAGAGCAATCTTGTAGCGGGTTGCCTGCAACGACATTCTTGCTCGTGGGCGTAGTGATGCTCATACGGTCCAATAGTCCGGGCGGTGATAAACCGTCGCAGGCACTGAGTGTCTGGCTTCACATGAGAACCGCGCGCGTGGAACTCGGCGTGAGCTTTGCTGAGCTGTTCGGTGCTGGTAAAACAACTGTGAAATCCAGGAAATAAGTGATTTGGAAAGGAGGTATAAACAGACTGACATTCCTATAGGGAACGTTATACCCTAACCATTGAAGAAGCGTCAAAATATTTTCGTATTGGCGAAAACAAGCTACGACAGCGCAGAGAAAATAAAAATGCAAATTGGCTGATTGTAGAATGGCAATCGTATTCAGATTAAACGAAAACAATTTGAAAAATTATAGTACATTGGACGCAATCTAGCGTCGTCAAAGGGTCTTGTATATGATAAAATAGTATTAAGTCATATGGGCTCTTTCCATAAAGGAAAGAGACAAATGCCATGTCAGAAAAAGACGTGACAATAAGGTCAATCTTAAAGACTGGAGAGCCAACGAAGACGGAATGCTTATACAAATATAGATTCATTTGGAGAACCGCAATTTGTTTTGCTCGTGAAACTTGTGGCTACAGACCAGTACCAGCAGGAAAAGCGTGATTGTATCTCGCTTAGAGAAAATCATGAGTTACGAAAAGACATTCATGATGGTATTGATGTTGTGGAAGAAAATGACACTCCTGCCAGCTTTACGCAAAACAGAACTGCTCAAAAGGCAAAGGTTGACACTGAAACTGGACGCAAATATCTTATGGATATTTTGAAGAAAGACAAGTTAGGTGTAAGAAGTATTGACAGTATTAAGCCATCAGACGCTAAAGAATGGGCTATGAGAATGAGTGAAAATGGTTATGCTTATCAAACCATCAATAACTACAAACGTTCTTTAGAAAGCTGTTCTATTTGCTACTAGATGATTGTGTTCGGAAGATCATTTTGACTTTTCAGCTGAAAAGCAGTTCTTGATGATGATACTATCCTGAGACCGTACTAACAGAAGAACAGGGAAGAAAAACTGTAGCCTTTAAGCTGATAAAACCTACAGCATTAGCAGTGAAAATTCTGATATAAAAACAGGTCTTCGTATTTCAGAGTTTGGTGGTTTGACACTTCCAGATTTAGATTTTGAGAATCGTCTTGTCAATATAGACCATCAGCTATTGAGAGATACTGAAATTGGGTACTACATTGAAACACCAAAGACCAAAAGTGGCGAACGTCAAGTTCCTATAGTTGAAGAAGCCTATCAAGCATTTAGCAGTGGCGAATCGAGAAGAATGATAAGCGTGTTGAGATTGATGGATATGGTGATTTCCTCTTTCTTGTCAGAAAACGAACTATCCAAAAGTGGCAAGTGATTACAACGGCATGATGAAAGGTCTTGTTAAAGCTACATTATAGCGAGGGATAAATTGCCCATCACTCCACATAGTTTTGCGACTATACATTCTGTACCAACTATGCAAATGCAGAATAGATCAAGCATTGCGGTACATTATGGGACATGCTAATATAACCATGACGCTGAACTATACACTTTTATGCAACATTCAGTGTTCTGCAATGGCGAAATGAAGCAACAACGAATAAAGAGAAGCAACAAGGAGCGTCTTGTTTGCTTAGTAGTACACAAATGGTTACTTATACACTTCTGAGCCCATGACATGAGAATATGCAAAGAGGCGTGAAAGTATCTTCTACGGTAAAAATGCTCAAGCACATAGAATAAGGCTTTGAGCATTTAGAAAATATAAAAAGATAATTAAGAAATTTATGCTGTTTATTTTAAAGAAGTGATTCTATGTGTACAAAGGTGTAATTTGTTAGAATTTCATTTGAGAGCATTTTGGCTTAGTAACTATGTGTTGAAGGCTCAAATCTATCATGGTAGTATCTGAGCAAACGTTACCTCCAAAGATTTAGTTTAATAATGAATTAACATAAAAAGAAATGATTGATTCTGGAAAGATGTTGTTTCAATGTTGAAAGTCATTGAAAAAGAAATGAGGAAAAAGTGCGATTTTTCACAGAGAAAGGAAGAAAAAGTAGTAGAAAGTAAGTCTTGAAAAACTGGATTTGAAGAATTATTTTGATTATATTGTTCGGATGACAATTGCTATTGAAGATTTGTACTCAGGATACGGTATCAACTAGTGCTGGTATTGATACTATTAGATACGATTACGTACCTTTTATTTAATACTAAAGAGCAGGGTGGAAGAGCTAGGTAAGTAGTGTGAACGTAATTCAATCACAACATGAGTTTTAAAACGTCTAGACGTACTTAGAAAAATTAAAATATACTTTTCAGGAATCTGTCCATAGATGAACAAAAAGAAGCTTCATGTTTCTAATATTTATTTTTAGGTCTATTTGTGGGTGATTCTTAATCCCATTACTTAGACCACATATAGTTAGTTGACTAAAAACTATATTTGGTTAATAGTAACGATAACCTATTTAACAGTTTTCCCTTTTATTTTAATAGCATTGTTTTGACAAATTAACTTCCACGTTTATTGGCGGTAGAAGTTGGTTTGAAATTTAACACTGATGACAGATCCTTATAATCCTACACATTACAGGTATGACTTTTAGTTTTAGATATTCATTGGTTTAATTAAAGGAGGGACTGTGTTATGGTAACTAAGTATTACAGTATATTCCTTGGTTGATCTTAGGGAGCTATTGGATCTTATGAGTCCACAACTTATTTGGACGATACATTTGATACGCTATATTTATCTATTGTTTTTATGATTGTTTACGTAACTTATTCATTCTACACGAAAAATATCTGAAATATAAATATAAAAATATTTTACACATATTATGAGCAGTCTGAAAAGATCATCATCCTAGTAAGATACAGCATAATAAAAGCTAGCAACCAGATTGTACGACCCCAAAATACTTAGATTACCAATATGAAAAACAGTGAGAAGGAAGAGTAATTCTGGAGGCTTGATGTCAGTGAGCAGATTAATTATTTGGGATAAGTGCACTCTGTTTTTATATATTAGGAGGATTATAATAAATAATATTGTTGGTTTATATCTACTATTGATTATATCGAAATCATGAGGCGTCACTACACAAAACTAGTGATTTCCAAAAGGAAACAATCCTTGTATTATGAGGTATGTCTCAAGCAGTGATGCAACTGTGAGATATCAAGATGAGGGTTTATTCGCTTGAGCTTAGGGATGATTCTTGGTGCGGATGCCCTAGTTGATACAAATAATTCATTTGTTGAGATTGCTGACTCATATGAAAATATTTATGAGACTTACCTGAAAGTCAATTCTGTTTAGAAATGACAGTTAAGGGGTAATTCCAGTTCATTTTGGACATGTTCATGTTATTCCTTCTTATCAGACAATTGAAGCAGGAGCTAAATATAGAACAAGTTGTTTTTACAGCTCATGTAGTCAAGTTACTATTGAAGTGGTTGCGAATAATATAGATGTATATTATTCATATGATAAACCCGTTGAAGTATTTTGAGTTTGATGAGTTAGGAAATAAATTTACTTTGTTTACGTTGGCACCGTATCGAAATGTATTCTTCAAGACCAAGGTGGTAGTATGCGAGATGAGATACCTATGTTTTAGAACAATCTAACTGGAAAATGAGTGAAGTCATAAGATTGTATGAAACTTGTTGTATGCCATTTAATTGGAGATTACAAGCTGAAGAGATGTAACTTCAGTGCACAGGCTAATTAGTATTGTGTTGTTGTATTCTGGCTAAACGCTTAGAAATTAAAGTATGCACTTATATAATTTTAGGCTAGAGTTTATTCTAGCCTAAAATTTTATTAAAAAGGTAGATTGAACATGGAAAAATATTTAACTATTTAAATTTATATCTAAAAGTTTGAATTTTGTGTGGAAAAACATCAAAGTCTATAATGTTGTGGATGATTTTTAATGGTTTCCTATACAATCTATTCTTCCTTCTATCAGTATTTTTATTACTAACATAGTTGTCAATAAAATATCCTCTTTGAATTCCATAAATCTTTACTATGCTTATTGCGGTTTTGAGAGTATCTTTCTTTTCTTAACAATCTAATATCACTGCTCATGATGATACAAGGTCCCATGACGGTTTATTGACGTATCAATTAAATACGGAGGTTGATGCGTAAATCAGAGATTACAGAATATTAGTTATTTTGAAGATAGCGAATTCTATAACGATATACAGTTGCTTAGTTCAGAAGCAAGTTGGCGTCCAGTAAATTTATTAGTATTGGAACTAGCCTTATCTCCAATGCAATTGTATTTGCTTCTATGCTGTTAATGGTTGGCTCTGTGAATATACTAGTAAGTTTACTACTGTTTGTTGTATTGATTCCACAAGGTATCATAACTATAGAATTCAGCAACAGGCATTTGAAACTACTTGTGTCTAATAGTGAAGAATCTCATAAGTTAGATTATTATAGTCAGGTTCTTTTTGAGTAACAATCACATTAAAGATATTCAGCTTTTATAATTTATATATATCTATTACAAAAATATACAGATGTATTTACATCCAATAACTGACAAGCTCCAAGTTGATCGGAGATTTACCACTTCAAAGCTTTATTTATAACTCTTAGTAGTATCGTCCTAATTTTAATGTTTTGGATATGTTATTATTCAAATCAAAAAGGTGTTTAGATTTAGGTGTTATTTTTGTGTTTTCTACTAGTATTATCTACTCAATAAATAGTATGAGCTAGACTTGTAGAAGATAGTTCACTCTCTATGATACTCTCCTCTACATGGAAAACTTTTTAGTTTGTGAAATTGAAGATGAGCTAAGTACGAAGTACCAATTACTAAAAACTGAAAATAATTTTGGTGATGATATCATAGAATTTAGAAATGTTAACTTTTTCTTATTCAAACAATTCTGATTTGGTATTAAGTAACGATTAGCTTTAAAATAGCTGAGGAGAAAAATTGCAATAGTTAGGGAAAATGGAGCTGGAAAAACGACTCTAGTCAAATTGCTATTGCTTTCTATCCTAACTATTCGGGTGATATAATAGTAAACAATAAGTCACTTAGAGAATATGAATTGACAGATTATAGACGTAGATTGCTTCCAATTTTCCAGATTTTTCTAAATTTGATATTTTCATTAAGAGAGAATGTTTACTGTCCGATTTATCTAGGATATTTAAAAAGATGAAGATATAACTAAAGCGCTTGATAAAGGTCGGTTTAATATGAAGATATGTCATTAGACCAAGTTTTGGGAAAAGAAAATTTGATGGTGGAAAAGAATTATCTGGCGGGGAGTAGCAGAAAGTTGCACTGTCAAGAGCGTCAAATGCCAATCTTATATGAGATGAGCCGACAGCGTCAGTGATGCCAAAAGCAGAATATGAGATTATTTCACAAATTTTCTGACAATTTGAAAAACTGTTTCTCTATTACTCACGGGCTTACGAGTGTAAAATTTGCTGATAAAATTTTGAGTGTTAAAATCCGGAGAAATTCATTCATTCAGAACTCATAATGAGGTTAATGAATAAGGATGAGTAGTGTAGAAAATTGTATAAAATGCGATCAGTCAATGTACGCTGAAGAATAGTTTGAAATATAGGAGCTGATATGGAAGTTCTCACATGAAAAATGTCGAAAAACAAATTAATTTACGACATATCTTCAAATACCTGAGTTAATTCTTCATCATCTTGGTGAACAGATAGGCATTGTGGGGAGTAATGGTGTAGGGAAAAACAACTTTGCTAAGAATGAGTATCCAGGAAGATAATGATTACAAGGTATGATAACAGTGAATGGAATATTGCTTATGTTCCTCAAGTTAAGGGAGTTAGAGATGGATCAGGAGGAGAGATTTCTTTAAAGTTATTAGGCCTTTTCTTCAAGAACCTCTATACTAATTTTTAGATGAGCCGACATCTCATTTGGATCAGCATAATGTTCAATGGTTAATTCATAGAATATCGAAATTTGATGGTACAATAATTTTGGTTAGTCACGATCGTTTTTACTAGATAATATTATAGAAAAATTGTTTTCATTGAAAGAGGTCAAATAGGGTTTTCAAAAGGGAAATTTTACGGAATTTGAAAAATGAAAGAAATCAAATAGAAGAGCAATGTTGGAAAAATATTGCTCAATATATAACAATGGTGGCTGGGTTAACTGAAAAATTAGAAAATAAAAGATAAGATCATTAGTAGAAAAAGTTCTAATAAGAATCAGCAACTCAGACTGGAAGCGCGTTCAAAAATGGGGAGCTACGATAGTCGAAAAGAAAAATATGGCCAGATCAATAAAGCTATTGAAAAAGATTAAATGAATTGACTGCACCTTCCGACCACCTAAAACACAAATTAAGTTTAAAACAATAGCTCCACATTAGAGTATTCTTCTACTACAATGATCGAATTAAAAGAAAGCAAGCTAAGTACCAAATTTTATAGATCTTTATATCCTCAAATAAAAATGAGGGTTTGGAGAAAAATGGTTTGTTAACTGGAAGAAATAAATCTGGAAAGACTACATTATTAAAAGTATAGTAAATCAAGAAATAGATGGATATTTTTCAAAAGGTTTAAAAAGTTGGTATTTTGGTCAAAAATTAAATGCACTAGACCAAGATAAAACACTCTTTGATATATATATGAAACAAGTAGTCATAATAAACAATTAATTATAAACTTTTCTTGCAATGCTAGATTTAAAATTTGATAAAATATTTGTTCCGTTTGTGCAAGCTCTCTGGGAAATTGAGCAAGTTAAAAGGCCAACTTGCATCAGTCCTTCTGAGCGATTCAAATTTTCTTATTTTAGATGAACCAACAAACTTTCTTGATATTACCTCACTTAATGCACTAGAAAAATTCTTATTAAGTTATCCAGGTTCGATACTTTTGGTTTGATCATGACACATATTTTCAAGAAAGATTACATTTTAAAAAGTTATGCATTCTAAATAATAACAGCTTCAGAGATTACTTTGAAGATTGATTTAGTAAACTAAATAGGTGAACCATTTTTATGATAGCTAATCAATATCCATGATGTAAAAAGCAGCGTAAAATCGTTGCTTTTTCTTTACTGACTTATCCGTGAGTCTCATGGGAGTAAATAAGACATGGTAACAACTAATCATAAGAGTACCCTCGCCTATTGTTGTTATCAACTTATTCTTCGTTGAATAACAATAGCTAGACGAGCTCTCAGCCGAAGCCATAGTAGATGATGAAATTTCTGTAATGGAAAGGAATTCTCTTGTTACCCTTTGATAGAAGATCTTGGTATTGATTTTTGCTTTGAGGATACCTATGCTTCTTGCATGGGGAAATAACAAAAACCTCCAATGGTTTACTCAGAGAATATTCCCCTAAGAGGCTGATTTAACAAGCTTTAGTGATGAAGACTTGTTCTCAGCACTTGTTTCATATCAACCATCTACCACGCAAATGTTTGGGTTACAGAACACCCTTCAGGTACTTTCAAATAAGTGGTAAAAATGTTGCACTTATTCTTGCAATTTATCTTTTTAAAAAAATAGGGGTAATCAGAGAAACATGGGTGCTTCATACTAGAAAAAGCTTTGCAAAGATTGAAAAGATGTAAAAATGTTTGAAAATAAAAAAATCAACATTTAGATGATAGGAGATTATGAGGTTTATGATACCATTGGATGCTAGTGTATTTATTTTGAGGTGTAGTTAAAAATATTGACTATAATACAAAAATGTGAAAAAGCTTTATATTCACTTCCCATAATTATCAAAAATCAATTTTTATGGTACTTCTTGAAAAGACAGACAATGCATTTGAAATTAGTATTACTAGCGACTCACAACACTATTCACTAGAATTCATGGAAGAGTTTTGTAAACTAGTCAAACAAGAATTTGAGAATTTTTTTATCTTGAATATCATGGGAGGGATATTTAGATGGAATCAAAAACAACAAATTAGAAAAAAAGAATATTTTTTTCTATTAATTATCAGTAGTCAATTAAATGAATTTGGCACTACAATTTATGATTATGCCAATAAATTGGTTATAGCTTCTTCGGAGAGTAAATCAAATTACTACATGAGGATTTATCAATTTTTCAGAGATCATTATACAATTGTTATTCAGCCTTTTTGGAGGTGTATTTGCGGACAGTAAGAATAAGAGAAAAATATTAATTGTTACTGATTTTATAGCTAGTTTACTTACCTTTATAGTTTTTTATGTTTTTATAGTGAAAGTAATGTATATATGTTGATAGTTACAAATATTTGTTTAGCAATTCTATATGCATTTAATGCTCCTGCTTATAGAGCAATAGTAGGAGATTTATTAAGTAAAAATAACATTATTAAATATAATTCTTATTCAAAATCAATTTCGGAATTTTTGAGCATCCTATCTCCAGTTATTGGGATGCTCACGATAGCATTAGTAGGATATAAATATGGAATGCTAGTTAATTCTCTTAGCTTTTTATTATCTGGGTGTTTATCAGTTTTTCACTGAATTAAATTTTTTGATAACTCTCCCCAAAAATCTGACGCCTTTTTCAATAAAGTATGGATTTCAGTTACATTTATAACAATAAAGAGTTACTTCTTTTACTGATTTCAAGTTCGATGATTAACTTCTTTTCATCAGGAATAAACTTTTATTTACCGTTTATTAATAAAATGTACGATTTGGATAAGTTATATGGCATGATTTTAATTGGTCAAGCAGTTGGGAATATTATTGGGGCTGTATCGAATAATTTTTAAAAGAAGTTTTTTCGTCAAACCAATATAGTACATTCCTTTTGATATCATCTTTACCACTGATTATGATTCCTTTAGTGAAGATCTGGTCGATTACTTTACTTTTTGTTTTCATTATCATCATTAGCTATGACAATTTTTAATGTTCAAATGTTATCGTATTTACAGTCTACAATTGAAAAAGGAATATTTAGGAAGGGTATTTAGTATAATTGCATTTTTTTGCTTTAATGTTAATGCCTTTAGGAACGGTTGTATTTTCATATTTTAACTTTAAAACATTACTTGTTTTTGGAGTTGTAGGAGTAGGTGACTTACTAACTTGTATACTCTTAAAAATTTGCATTGAAGAGTTTAAAATGAATTCGAAATGGCATTGAAGTAATTACTATGATGAGTTATTCAATTGGTGTTGATTTTTGTAAAAAATAGACAGATAAAAAACTTCTGTCATATTATGACAATTTCCCAGCTTTTTCTGAAAGTGACATATACTTTTCTTAGGAGAAAGCTAGATGTACTAACGGATAAGAGATTTGAGAGAAGATCATGATTTCACCCAAAAATTTGTTGCAAATTTACTTTCCTTCCCTCATACAAATTATGCAAAAATTGAGAGAGGAGAGGTTGCCCTAACGGCAGATGTCCTTGTGCAGCTTTCTAAACTCTATAACGTTAGTACGGATTACCTATTAGGGTTACCAGATTGTCCAGATATGATAAAACATAAAAATGCTAAACTAGAAAACTGATAAATTGTGTCCTCAAAACCGTGACGAGGATAAAAAATTGAATTCTCGAGGGATAGACAACACATATATGTATGATGTGATAAAGAACTAGAGTTTCGTAGTTGGTACATAAAAACAGGAATACTGTCTAAAAATATATGATTGGAAAAATATTGAGAAATTTCAAATAAAAAAACAGGGATATTTTTTTGAAAAATTATATGTGAATTAGCTTTTTATTAGTCTCAAAAACTATCTCCAATTTATCAAAAGAAAAATTAGTTGATTTATCTTTTAATATTGTTCACAGTTTAGATTATACTGATTTGAACGTTCAGCAGAAGAGACAGCTTGAGGAAAGTATAGAAAAAAATAAATTATTTCTCTATTTACATAGCTAAGAGATTGAATAAAGTTGAAAACATGCTTAGGAATCAAGAGGTTAATTCTATTGATTTCAGAAAACTAAAAGATGAATACGGAATATTTCATGAATGGATAGTAGCAAAATATTCTTATATTCTCAAGGATAGAGGTATTCATATAGAAATAAAAACGGAATTCTATTCAAGTTTTCTCCTTAGAAAAACGATGATAGAACTGTAGATATTGATGAACTATTAGAGAAAAATGTCTAAAACACTTGATATTGTTGGTTTTTCTGAAATACACAGAATAATTGTAAGTAAACATTGATTTGTGAATCTTCGAAGATAAAACAATATAAAATCTTATTAATTGCTTTGAATCGATGGAGTGGCTTATCTACATCTGTTAATGCAACGGATAATTTTATTGTTAAATCGTGCCTATTATAAAAATTTTTATGTTCTGAAAGTAAGAGATTCACAATCAAAATATCATGTTGATCTTTTTCAATTTGCTGGTTTACAGAAATCTGTACATCATTAATTCCTTCCATAACAAAATTATGTGACTTTTGTTACCGGATTACTGCTGATTTTTTTAATAGCTTATAACATTATTAGACGGTTAATAGATTTTTGACCGTCTTTCTTAATATTGTCTTACCTATAATAGATGAGCTTATGAGAAGTGTTTAATAAATTAACTTTAGTTCAAAAATGTCCAATTTTGGACACTTTGAATGATTTCTTAGTTTTATATATTATACTTTTCTCAGGAGAAAGCTGTGTACAGACGATTAAGGGATTTGAGGGAAGATCGTGATTTAACCCAAAAAGAATTAGCAAAAGTACTTTCATTTACAACTGCAGCATATTCAAAGATAGAGCGCGGAGAACGAACTCTCACTGCAGAAGTCTTAATCGATCTCTCAAATTTTTATAATGTAAGTACAGATTATTTATTGAGTATTACAGATTATCCTAATAAAATTGTCCATATTTTCATATCTCGTGAAATTAAGAAGAATTTAATTAGAA
>BNJU01004651.1_pt1 | contig 20875 bp, 28 predicted proteins | sample 8539281 | NCBI WGS metagenome assembly BNJU01 (sample SAMD00202456, study PRJDB9452) | human saliva metagenome | isolation source: human saliva | place: Japan
TTAACCTTTCTGAAACCCAAGACCAGTGATTTTTCTACCATCATCGTTAGTGTTGGACAATCTTGTTTATCATTACCGGTAATGATAGCTGTCATTGGCACATCAGCACCATTACCATCAACACAGGTCATTGTGACAGAACCATCTTTTACTACCATATGTATCCAGGGTTTTGATATGTTTTCAGTATCTAATTGTGTTTTACGTGCTGCATCGGTATCAGACTGTAACCAGCTGTCATTTGTGATTTTTCTTCTTCCAGCATCGATACCAGTTTTGATGTATTGGATGGACCACCAGTAATAGTCATGCAGCATTGTTGATTTTAGTGTCACCGTTGTTAAGGGAACCATCTTTAGTTAAATCAACCTCTTTAGCCAGTGAACCTTCAGTTGCCACTATCGTTGTTAACACCGATGTTTTTGTCAGTTAATTTATCTTTGTCTGCACCAGCAACGATGTCTACAACATTATTAAGATGTTTCTTAATAACTTTTGCATTTGTATCTTGGTTTTCTTGGCCATCGTCGCCAGCAAATTTCATTCCATCATCATGTGTTGCTACTTCGTGTTCGTTACCATCTTTGTCTTGGTATACGATACGAGTGATACCATCAACACCGTCTTTTCCGTCTACGCCAGCTTTGCCTTCTTTAACAGTAATGTCTGCTGTTGCATTTTTACCATCTTTACCAGCAGGACCAGTTAAGCCAATGTGGCCTACACCATCTTTACCGGAGATAGATACAGCGTCTTTACCGTCTTTACCAGAGATACCAACTTTACCATCGATACCATTTGTACCAGGAATGCCAGGGGCACCTGCTGGCACCTTGAGGACCAACGATTGTTACGCCGTCTTTACCTGCTACGCCATCTTTACCATTTACAACAACTTTATCCAAGTTAGTTAAATCTTTGTCTAAGCTGTATGTATATGTATGAGTTTTGTTAGTAGTATCGATATCTTGTTTTACAGTCAAGTTTTTACCTGCTGCATAGTTGATTGTACCACCATTTTCAACAGCTGTTACTGCTGCAGGAGTTGTAGCATCATTTGCCACTGTACCACCATTAGCAGTTGCAGTAGCTTTGAAGCCGTAGTTGTTTACCACCAGCTGGGATGTTCAAGATTCGGAGAAGTCGATAACTGCTTTGTAGTATCAGTTACTGCTTTACCATTGCCATCGTTGTGAAAGTCAATGTAACTTTCTTAGTAGCTGCATCGTGTTTGTATACGTTTTCAGCACCGTCAGCTACACCGCCTTTAGCTTCAGTGCTACCAGATTTAACTGCTGTAGGAGCGATGTGCAATTCAGAAGCTTTCAAGGAATCATGTGCGGATTTCAATTGATCTTCTGTAGCTGCTTGACCAGATACGATATTGTTAGGATCGAATGTTTTATTAGTCAAACCACCGATGTTGCCAGTTTTAGCGTTCAAGTTGATTGGGTTAGTACCACCAACTGTTACTGTTTCGTCAGGACCGAATGTGATTTTACCAGAGCCAGCTGTATTTGTAATGGAGGAAATATCTGTTAACGCGCCTTGTACATTTTACCTTATATGGATCGGTCGTAGTACCTGTGCCAGACTGGTTGTATTTTTACCATCTGTTACAGCGGTTTTATCGGCTGCTGCTCATCGATTTCGAATACAGTTTTACCGTCTTCAGTTTTTTTGATTTACTGTAACGGAGGAACCAGCTTTAGCTTTTCACCAAGCCATCGTAATCGAAATTTAACATTTACGTTAGCATCTTTACCGTTTGTATCGTTTTCAGATACAGTTGTAACACGGTTGCTATCGCCTTTAATGTTCAATTGACCATTGTATGCAAGGAAATCTGCGGCAACTTGACTTGTATTTTTATCAACTGTAATTGTAGCTGTATTAGTATCGGCACCAACACGAACGCCAACGTTTTTCAATTGTGCTACGTTAACTGCGTCAGTGTCTTTATTACCAGCGGCTACGTTGATGATTTGACGTTTTGATCATCGTTACCAGCTGAAACAGCACCAGTTAGTGCACCCGGCATCCCATTCATCACCTAATGCGTTAACCTTTTAGCTGTATAGGCACGATTACGAACCTTTGTACCATCTATAAATTTACTATTCAAAAGCCAGCATTTTCATTAGAATTCGTTGTACGACTCAACAGGGAACCAGAACCAAGTGCTACACCGCCTTGTACGCCAGAAACTTGTGCAGTAGCACCAATCGCTGTGGCATCATACGCACCAGTACCAGTTACAGTAGCACCATAACCAATAGCTTGAGAACGGATATTCTCATTACCAGATACATGAGCGCCAGACCCGCCCATAGCAGATACTTTCACGGGACTCAACATAAGAACCATGACCTGCTGCGAAGCCATCGGATGCATCTGCGCGAACCAGAACCTAATACTACGGAATAGTGAGCATTACCATTGGTTTTTGCATCTGGACCAACAACAACGGCACGGTCGGATTCATCACTAACAGTTGCGCCATTACCGATAGCGACACCAGAACCAGCATCATAATAATTACCAGCTACGGCACCACCAGCTGGCGTTGCAGCTGTATTGACAGTAATTGTTTCTGTATTATAACCTGCTGGACTTGGAGTACCATTGGAACCAGAGAATTCATAGTTAGAAGTATCTTTTTGTTTATTTACAGTTGCATCTTTACCAACTGCAACAGATGCTTGTTCACTTGCAGTTGCACCATGACCAACAGCAGTAGCGCTTGTAGCTGTTGCTGAGGATTTACCGCCTACTGCCACTGAAGCAGTACCTGTAGAACTGGTTTGAGCACCTAAAGCAACAGAGAATGTACCACTAGAAATAGTTTTAGGTATTAAACCAGTACCATCTGGAGCACCATTAGAACCAATAGCAATAGAGCCAACACCTGTTGCTTCAGTTCTATTACCAATCGCCATAGCAAGACGTTCTGTCGCTTTATTTTCACGACCAACAGCTAATGTATCTTCATCGACAGCTTGGTTATCACGGCCAATAGCGATTTGAGAGTTAACACCAGCACTACCACCGCCTGCTGTAGAGTTAGCAGTATTTCCTTTACCAATTGCGATACCGCCACCAGTGTTAGCAGTATTTTTATTACCCATAGTGATTGTATCGGCTTCTTTAGATTCATTTTCTTCACCAATTGCAATAGCACGGTCGCCAGAAGCTTTATTCTTGTAACCAACTGCTACAGCACCAGCTACGGAAGCGCCATCAATTACGTTTTCACGACCGAATGCAGAGGATTGATCTCCATTTACAGTATTGCTAGAGCCAACAGATGTAGAGTCCTGACCTGCTGCCTTATTATTCAGCCAACGGCTACCGCTGAAGTATTTGTGGCTTTACTCATACGACCAATGGCAATAGAATTATTTTTAGTTGCTTCAGTATCGACACCAACTGAAATGGAATAATCACCAGTAGCTTGAGCTGTATAACCATAGCACTAGCATATTGATGACCAGTCGCTCTACTCAACCACCAACAGTAGTGAGTATTCACCAGCTGTCAAACCATGACCATCACGCAGCAACTGTTCATGCTACAGGCTTTTTCATTAGATTAGTGGCACGAGTACCAACTGCTAAAGCAGCAGTGACGGATTGCTTGTGATAAATTACCAGAGCGACAGCAGCGTCTCCATTAGCTACAGTATTGCTACCTAATCGCGTTTGGCAGCACTGCGGTGCTGTATTACTACTACCAAAAGCAGTTGAAGAATTGCCTGTTGCGGTATTAAAACTACCATATGCAACTGTCAGCGCCGGTCATTAGTTGTATTAGCATAACCAACTACAACTAGAGTTCTTACCTACAGTATTTTTCATTAGTAGGGAAGACTATCTGGTTGAATATTAACTGCACTATTATCAGGGTTTAACTTCCGCTTGTACCGGTGTCCCCATTTGAGCGCCAGCGCCTAACTAGCCAAACGTAGCCAATACGCTAGCTAAAGGACCTTTTCTTACCGCTGTTATTCTTCGCAACTTCAGACACTACTACGTAGCATTCTTTTGTTTTGCTCCAAAACAACTTTTAAAAATCTTATTCATAGAATCTATGATCCCCCTTTGAAAAAGACACAATTACAATCCTTATTATTACAATGTTGTTCGATGAGATTTTCCATGTTTGTGAAAGCCTCAAATTCGAGGCGCATCACATGTTTCATTTTTCTCATCTTGCGTCATATATAAGATAACAAATATAAATGCTCTTGTAAATGGTTTTCATTTTTTCCCTCATATTTTTTATTATTTTATATTTATTTATAGATATTTTTATATCTTAAACTCAATTTTTATTGAATTTATGGGTATTTTTCTCTATATCATCATTATCTATTTTCTATAGAATTCGATTTACTACAACATTTATCGATTTTTGCATTAGTTTTACTTATAAACTATTGCCATATCATTTTAATAACTTTTACATACATAGATATGACATCAATCTGCATAAAATAAGGATTTCTATTTTTAGTCATCTTTTGACTATCAGTACAAATTAACAATTCTAAATAATATAAAACGAAAAAATCGCCCCATACGGGACGATTTTTAGTGATTATGAAAATTTGATTCATGAATAAGTGCTTCATACTCATTACACAGGAACTAATTATGATAGATCTTTACTTTTTATATCCTCAACTAATTGATATAAAGTAGTCCCTCCAACCATTTCTGAACATTTTTAGATGAATTTTGAAGACTTTTATATCGAGCTTTAGCGTAACTAATAGCTTGTACCTCATCACCATATTGAATCAACTTTTTATAGATTGCTTTATCCTCTTTATGATACTCATACTTATTCATTTTAAAATAGCAAATCGTTTTTAAACTTTCCCTAATACATGTCGTTGAATCCGAAATGTTTGGAGTAAATAAGCAAAAACCACATTTAATACATGGATTCGACCAAGTTACCCTAATCGCAAATTACATCTATCAAAGCATGCATCTCTACTTCGCCTATGTCCATTACGCTCTGCTTCACTCATTTATTATCTCCATCATGATATATGGAATGCCTCCATAACGACCATACAAATAGTTTTTCATATAGTTTAAATCTTTACGAGAGCTTTCACCTGTCTCATCTTTATATTCTGCCATTGAATATAAAGAGGATAATCCATCTTTGTCCTTTTCAACAAACCATATTTCATCACGGCGTAATAGCTCATTTGTCATATTTGATACATCATGAGAAGTGAAAATAAGTTGCGCACCATGTTGATTAGTTTCCTGATTCAAAAAGCGTTGTATTATATGGCGTAATAACAATGGGTGAAGGCGATCATTCAATTCATCGATAAATAAAACGGCTGCCCATTATCTACGCATCTTGAATCTCTTGATATAAGGCGAACATTTTCAATGTACCTGCTGATTCATCTTTTAATGATATCCATTGTGATGAATCGGTACTAATCACTTGATGTTTTGTATAGATTTTTAAACTCGAGGTTTGCCGTTTTCGATCTTCTTCCATACGTTGTACTTTAAAATCCCTTTATACTAGTATCAAATGTAGATAGATATGGTAACTAAATCTTGTTGAACTTTCTTATCGGATGTAAAACCGCGTGGTAAATAACGATATTTCTTAGCACTGATTCAACGGGATTAGCAAAAATTAGATAATCTATTATTTATAAACCAATCTCTTATTAATTGACATATATTAATTTTAAGTTTTGCACCTAACGAAATAATAAGAGCCCTTTTATCTAATGATAAGGTAAGATTATTTTTCTCCATCCGATAGTCCAGATAATTTTGATATACCTGTTTCTTCATTCCGATAAAAAATTGTTTTAGCCGTCCTCATCGTTTTAGCGCGACACAGTAACCATTCTTCCACAATACCGCTTTCATTAACAGTAAATCCATAGGTATATACTTTTTCACTATCATCATTTGGTAATGTAGGTAGACTTCAAGAGTTGATACATCATGAGGTGAGTTTAAAGTCAAATAAAAATGGGGTCACCTTCATCTGCGATTGTTCTAATGTATCATCGCCAAAACCAAATGAATACTTAACGTAGTCTGTCATATATTGAAAGGCATAAAATACGTTTGATTTGCCACTCGCATTAGCCCCAAAAATAGCTGCTAAAGGAAGTATTTTTCGTTTCCCTTTTTATAATATGTTCTTCAAACTCTTTTCCACGTGTGGCCGTCATATCTAAAATAGCTTCATCACGAAATGATTTAAAGTTTTATATGAAAATTGTATAAGCATAATTAAATCTCCTCTTATTTAAGTATACTATCGCCCTTATTATTTACAAGTAAATACGCAAAATTCTCATTTAACGCAAATAAATGTTTTTTATATTCGAAAAAGCTATAATAAATCAGCCAAATAGATTATGCAATTATCATTATCTATGCTTATTATGAAAGCACAAATGAAAATCGCCCTCATACAGGACGACTCAGAGATATGAAATTTTGGTTCATGAACTTTATAACAACTAACCTATAACATGACTTAATACGACACCCACATTAGTACATTGATATGCCATATTAATTTTGCTAATATTCTTAGTATTTTTAATATAAATACCTCCCATACACTAAACGGACTCTATAATATCTTTCATCAACGCATCACTAACAATTTGATTACCACCGTACACACCATCTTGATAGTTTTCTTAATTTCACGTATATCTAGTTCATCGAAATCAAAAGCACTGTGTAATTCGAAATCCCATAATAATTTTTATCTACAAACCATATTTGGTCCGTTCGCAGAGCATAGTCTAAAAATATCATTATCATGAGTAGTTGCAATCAGTTGAGACTCAGTTGTATTCCATTCGTTAAAGATTTTTAATAAAATAGTCACTAATTTAGGGATGTAACGATCGATCAAATTCATCCATTAGAAATAGCTTACCATGATTATCACGTTGCAAAATTGCTAATGCTAACATCAAAAATACGAGTACCAATACTTTCAGCTTCGTATTCATATACTAAAATTGTCGCCATTAATACCTTCATGTTCACATTTGACCAATAGCACTGAACTTAGATGTGTCAATATTTTGTTCATTTGGAATCTGAATAAGTTCTGTTTTAATATCTCGTATATTAAAATCAGCAGCCCTAAGGAAATACAATACATCATCCTTTAATTGTGGATTATCATGTAATGCACGCAATGCGTTTCTACTATCCATACTACTAGTCCAGTAGGCTGGGTGACAAAATATCTAGCGCAAACCATTCATAAAAGCTTCTTTTGCCAATAATACATTATTACTTTGAGCAAAAATATAATAAAGGTTGATTTCTGCGTAGAGAGATTCTAATGATACAATCGATTTCCGGCATATGTACATGTTGTGTATCTCGACTAAATAATATTTTACCGTCAACAACTAAAGATTCTCTACTGCAAAATCTTCATTATATTCTATGCTATACGTAAATTGTTTGTCGTTTTTATAAATCGAATATTAAAATACGTATCATTACCATGAGCATACGTATCTATAGGCAATGATTCGATTTCTGACAGCGTTCCATGTAGGGACAACAATCTACGTAACATAAGAGCACGTAATAAATTGGTTTTACCTGATGCATTACCACCAAATATAAATGCTGACTTAACAGCATCAACAGTATCATGTCGAATGGTATTCTCTTTACTATAGAGCGGTAATACCCTCACCTGTTTTCCATAGAAAAAGGTTACCTTATCCTTAAATGAACGTACATTAGAAAATGTAAAGTCAATTGCAAATCATCACTCCTTTCTATATAAAGTACTTGTATCATCATTGTAAATCAACCAAATAGATTATGCAATTATCATTATCTATGCTTATTATGAAAGCATAAAAACAGCAGATAGTTGGCTGAGAGAGCCAGCTATCTGCTGTTTTTATGTCTATCATGTAGCCTAAAGAGTTCGACTACGGGGTCACGATAGTAAGTGTATCGTTATTCGATTGTTAGTGGATTATTTGCTTTTTTCAGCTAATAATGCGTTCACTAGTTGTTCAAGTTTGTCTACGCGATCTTGAAGTTGTTCGTTTTTCATCTTGAAGATTTTTGCATAGCTTGATTATTTTTTCTTAACGAGGCTTTCACCAGCACCAATACGCCATGTAGCGCCCTAAACCATACATTTGTTCAGATTTAGCGATACCTACGGATGCGTTCAAGAACACGCGATCGTTAGGAGCATAACCGTAACCAAGAGCTAATGCTTTTTCACCATGGTATGCACCAACACCAGCCATAATTTGACCTTTTTCAGTACCGTCTACAAAGTAAGGTTTCAAGGAGGACATTGCTGCACTCATTGCACCTACACGGTCAACGCGTACGTTTGTTGCATCGATTTGTGAAAGTGTATTAGATTGGATGTCATACAATTGGCTACCGTTAACAGCATCAGTAGAATCTGCAGAGATTTTACCTGGTGCTACGTTTGTGATAGTACGTTCGTTGCCTTTAGAACCAACACTTACTGTGTTAGGACGATCAGCTACAGAACCAGCACCAAGGGCTACAGAGTTTTGACCAAGTGCTTGAGAGTTAGCACCCAATGCAGTTGCATCTTTTGCAAGAGCTTTTGCATTTGTACCAATAGCAGTTGCATTTTCTCCTTTAGCTTGGGAACCATCACCAATTGCCATAGAACCTGCACCATTTCTTGCACCTGGAGTAATACCAGAGTTGGTTAATGCTGCTGCAGTTGATGTAACTGTAGCTGCTGCAGTAGATGCTGCTGATGCGGAGCTTGCTGCATTGGATGCACTTGTTGCTGCATTAGATTCAGATGTTGCTGCGTTAGATGCACTTGTTGCAGCGTTAGATTCAGATGTTGCTGCGTTGGATGCACTAGTAGCTGCATTGGATTCAGATGTAGCCGCATTAGATGCACTAGTAGCTGCGTTGGATTCAGATGTAGCTGCATTAGATGCGCTTGTTGCAGCGTTAGATTCAGATGTAGCCGCGTTAGATGCACTAGTTGCCGCATTAGATGCGCTAGTTGCTGCGTTAGATTCAGATGTAGCTGCATTGGATTCAGATGTAGCCGCATTGGATGCGCTTGTTGCCGCATTAGATGCACTAGTAGCTGCGTTGGATTCAGATGTAGCTGCATTGGATGCAGATGTAGCTGCGTTAGATGCACTAGTTGCCGCATTGGAAGCACTTGTTGCTGCGTTAGATTCAGAAGTTGCTGCGTTAGATGCGCTGGTTGCTGCATTGGATGCGCTAGTTGCTGCGTTGGATGCACTAGTAGCTGCATTGGATTCAGATGTAGCCGCGTTAGATGCACTTGTTGCAGCGTTAGATTCAGATGTTGCTGCGTTGGATGCACTAGTTGCTGCATTGGATGCGCTTGTAGCTGCATTAGATTCAGATGTTGCCGCATTGGACGCAGATGTTGCTGCGTTAGATGCGCTTGTAGCTGCGTTAGATTCGGATGTAGCAGCATTAGATGCGCTAGTTGCCGCATTAGATGCAGATGTAGCCGCGTTAGATGCACTAGTTGCTGCGTTAGATGCAGTAGTTGCTGCATTGGATGCAGATGTAGCTGCGTTAGATGCGCTAGTTGCCGCATTGGACGCACTTGTTGCTGCATTAGATTCAGAAGTTGCTGCGTTAGATGCACTAGTAGCTGCATTGGATTCAGATGTAGCCGCATTAGATGCGCTTGTTGCCGCATTGGAAGCACTTGTTGCTGCGTTAGATTCAGATGTAGCCGCATTGGATGCAGATGTAGCCGCGTTAGATGCACTTGTTGCAGCGTTAGATTCAGATGTTGCTGCGTTGGATGCACTAGTTGCTGCATTGGATGCGCTTGTTGCTGCGTTAGATTCGGATGTAGCAGCATTAGATGCGCTTGTTGCCGCATTAGATGCACTAGTAGCGGCGTTGGATTCAGATGTTGCTGCATTAGATGCAGATGTAGCCGCGTTAGATGCACTTGTTGCAGCGTTAGATTCAGATGTTGCTGCGTTGGATGCAGATGTTGCTGCATTGGATGCACTAGTTGCAGCGTTGAGTTCGAGATGTAGCTGCATTAGATGCGCTTGTAGCAGCGTTAGATTCAGATGTAGCTGCATTGGATGCACTAGCTGCATTAGATTCAGAGTTGCTGCGTTAGATGCAAAGTAGCTGCATTGGATGGCAGCTGCATTAGATTCAGATGTAGCTGCATTGGATGCAGATGTAGCAGCATTAGATTCAGAAGTTGCTGCATTGGATGCGCTTGTTGCTGCGTTAGATGCACTAGTTGCTGCATTGGATGCGCTTGTTGCTGCGTTAGATGCACTAGTTGCTGCAGTGGATGCACTTGTTGCTGCATTAGATTCAGTTGCTGCGTTAGATGCACTAGTAGCTGCATTGGATGCGCTTGTTGCTGCATTAGATGCACTTGTTGCTGCATTAGATTCAGATGTAGCTGCATTGGATGCAGATGTAGCAGCATTAGATTCAGAAGTTGCTGCATTGGATGCGCTAGTTGCAGCATTAGATGCACTAGTAGCTGCATTGGATTCAGATGTAGCTGCATTAGATGCAGATGTAGCTGCGTTAGATGCACTTGTTGCAGCGTTAGATTCAGATGTAGCTGCATTAGATGCGCTTGTTGCCGCATTGGATGCACTAGTTGCTGCATTGGATTCAGAAGTTGCTGCATTGGATGCGCTTGTTGCTGCGTTAGATGCACTAGTAGCTGCATTAGATTCAGAAGTTGCTGCGTTAGATGCACTAGTAGCTGCATTGGATGCGCTTGTAGCTGCATTAGATTCAGATGTTGCTGCGTTGGATGCAGATGTAGCTGCATTGGATGCACTAGTTGCAGCGTTAGATTCAGATGTAGCTGCATTGGATGCGCTAGTTGCTGCATTAGATTCAGATGTAGCTGCGTTAGATGCGCTAGTTGCCGCATTAGAAGCACTTGTTGCTGCGTTAGATTCAGATGTAGCAGCATTGGATGCAGATGTAGCCGCATTAGAAGCACTTGTTACAGCGTTAGATTCAGATGTAGCTGCATTAGATGCGCTTGTTGCCGCATTAGAAGCACTTGTTGCTGCGTTAGATTCAGATGTAGCAGCATTGGATGCAGATGTAGCCGCATTAGAAGCACTTGTTGCAGCGTTAGATTCAGATGTTGCTGCATTAGATGCGCTTGTTGCCGCATTGGATGCGCTAGTTGCTGCATTGGATGCGCTTGTTGCTGCGTTAGATGCACTAGTTGCTGCATTAGATGCGCTTGTTGCAGCGTTAGATTCAGATGTAGCTGCGTTAGATGCACTTGTTGCAGCGTTAGATTCAGATGTTGCTGCGTTGGATGCAGATGTAGCTGCATTGGATGCACTAGTTGCAGCGTTAGATTCAGATGTAGCTGCATTAGATGCGCTTGTAGCAGCGTTAGATTCAGATGTAGCTGCATTGGATGCACTAGTAGCTGCATTAGATTCAGAAGTTGCTGCGTTAGATGCACTAGTAGCTGCATTGGATGCGCTTGTAGCTGCATTAGATTCAGATGTAGCTGCATTGGATGCAGATGTAGCAGCATTAGATTCAGAAGTTGCTGCATTGGATGCGCTTGTTGCTGCGTTAGATGCACTAGTTGCTGCATTGGATGCGCTTGTTGCTGCGTTAGATGCACTAGTTGCTGCATTGGATGCACTTGTTGCTGCATTAGATTCAGAAGTTGCTGCGTTAGATGCACTGGTAGCTGCATTGGATGCGCTTGTTGCTGCATTAGATGCACTTGTTGCTGCATTAGATTCAGATGTAGCTGCATTGGATGCAGATGTAGCAGCATTAGATTCAGAAGTTGCTGCATTGGATGCGCTAGTTGCAGCATTAGATGCACTAGTTGCTGCATTGATTCAGAGTAGCTGCATTGGATGCGCTGTTGCCGCGTTAGATGCACTAGTAGCTGCATTAGATTCTAGAAGTTGCTGCGTTAGATGCACTAGTAGCTGCATTGGATGCGCTTGTAGCCGCATTAGATTCAGATGTTGCTGCGTTGGATGCAGATGTAGCTGCATTGGATGCACTAGTTGCAGCGTTGGATTCAGATGTGGCTGCATTGGATGCGCTAGTTGCTGCATTAGATTCAGATGTAGCTGCGTTAGATGCGCTAGTTGCCGCATTAGAAGCACTTGTTGCTGCGTTAGATTCAGATGTAGCAGCATTAGATGCAGATGTAGCCGCATTAGAAGCACTTGTTACAGCGTTAGATTCAGATGTAGCTGCATTAGATGCGCTAGTTGCCGCATTAGAAGCACTTGTTGCTGCGTTAGATTCAGATGTAGCAGCATTGGATGCAGATGTAGCCGCATTAGAAGCACTTGTTGCAGCGTTAGATTCAGATGTTGCTGCATTGGATGCACTTGTTGCTGCATTAGATTCAGAAGTTGCTGCGTTAGATGCACTAGTAGCTGCATTGGATGCGCTTGTTGCTGCATTAGATGCACTTGTTGCTGCATTAGATTCAGATGTAGCTGCATTGGATGCAGATGTAGCAGCATTAGATTCAGAAGTTGCTGCATTGGATGCGCTAGTTGCAGCATTAGATGCACTAGTAGCTGCGTTGGATTCAGATGTAGCTGCATTAGATGCAGATGTAGCTGCGTTAGATGCGCTTGTTGCCGCATTGGATGCACTAGTTGCTGCATTGGATTCAGAAGTTGCTGCATTGGATGCGCTTGTTGCTGCGTTAGATGCACTAGTTGCTGCATTAGATGCGCTTGTTGCAGCGTTAGATTCAGATGTAGCTGCATTGGATGCACTTGTTGCTGCATTAGATTCAGAAGTTGCTGCGTTAGATGCACTAGTAGCTGCATTGGATGCGCTTGTTGCTGCATTAGATGCACTTGTTGCTGCATTAGATTCAGATGTAGCTGCATTGGATGCAGATGTAGCAGCATTAGATGCGCTTGTAGCTGCATTGGATGCACTAGTAGCTGCATTAGATTCAGATGTAGCCGCGTTAGATGCACTAGTTGCCGCATTGGATGCACTAGTTGCTGCGTTGGATGCACTTGTAGCTGCATTGGATGCACTAGTTGCTGCGTTGGATGCAGATGTAGCTGCATTGGATGCACTTGTTGCAGCGTTAGATTCAGATGTTGCTGCGTTAGATGCACTTGTTGCCGCATTAGATGCAGATGTAGCTGCCGCTGTCGCACTTGTAGATGCTCTCGTAGCTGCTGCTGCTGCTGCCGCTGCAGAGCTAGAGATGGCAGCTTTGGCTGCGTTATAACCTGCTGCTGTAGAGTTAGCTGTGGATACAGCTGCATCTGCTTTTGTTACTGCAGAGTTTGCAGCTGTAAGTGCATTACTAGCTGCAGTAGATACACTAGTAATAGCTGTTGCATTGCTTTCAACAGCTTGAACAACTGCATCTAATTGGGATCCGTTAACTGCATCAGTGGATGTCTTGGAAACACGACCTGCTGCTACATTCGTAATAGTACGTTTCACAGTATCAGAACCAACGGAAATCGTACTATCTGCAGTGCCACCAGCTAATGTATAGGATTTATTATTAATAGACATCGTAGCTGTGCTTACTTTGTCTGCTGTTTCGGAATCTGCACCTAATGCTACGGCATGATAGTTTTTAGCCTTAGCATTGGCACCAAGAGCTGTTGCATAAGTAGCCTTAGTTACTGACGCACTATCACCTAATGCCATACTACTAGCAGATTTATTGTCGATAACAGTTTGACGACCGAGAGCAAGTGTACCATCAGATTGTGCTTTAGCAGAAAGACCGATTGCAGTAGCTGCTAACCCACTAGCCACACTGGCGTGCCCTGCAGCAATTGTATTGGTATTAGAAGCAGCTGCTTGTGTTCCAAGGGCAAGTCCATGTTGACCACTAGCAGTTGTAGAAGTTCCAAGTGCTAATGCATCTTCTGCAGATGCACTTGTAGAATAACCAATAGCTACGGAATAATTACCACTGCTAGTAATTTTATTACCAATTGCTACGGCACTATCTTTACTAGCACTCGTTTCTACACCAAGTGCGACACCGTTAACAGCACTAGCTACAGCTGTATCACCTAACGCAATAGCAGATTGACCAGATGCTGCAGATTTGGCACCAACAGCAATAGCTCTTGAACCAGTTGCCTTAGCCGCATCAGTTGCATTTGTTTCACCACCGATAGCAACAGAGTTAAGACCAGATGCGGTTGTATTTTTACCGATTGCTACTGCATTACTTTCAGAGGCTGCTGCACTCGTACCGAATGCGATTGCATTGTCTTTACTAGCAGCTGCTTGTTTACCAATTGCTGTAGCACTCTCTGCTGTGCCACGAGCACCAGCACCAACGGCGATAGCATAATCAGCAGTGGCACCATTTTTCGTACCACTTAATTCACTCCCAAGAGCTACTGCACGATTGCCAGTTGCTTCGGATTTATAACCAATACCTACTGCTGCAGGACCGCTTACAGTTGTATTAGAACCTGCACCAAAGGCTTGGTTACCAGTTGTATTAACAAGGTAACCTACTGCTGCGGAACCAGAACCACTAGCATTTACACTACTACCAAGGGCAACGTCATAATCTTTAACTGCATTTGAATTTGGACCTAAAGCTGCAGCAGATACGCCTGTAGCAGTTGTAGTATTACCGATTGCCAAACTACTACCTTTTGTAGCTTGTGTATTAGAACCCTAAAAGCGATAGAGCTATCACCAGAAGCAGCTGCTTTTTACCAATAGCAGTAGCACCTTCTGCAGAAGTCACAGTTGCTGTACCAATAGCAATGGCATCTTTTGCTTTTGCTGCTGTGTGTGTACCAGAGTCATCACTAGAACCCATAGCAATAGCATTTTTACCAGTTACGTCAACTTGGTAACCAATACCTGTTGCATATTGAGCTGTGCTGTCAATATTAATAGTAGAACCAATACCTGTTGCTTGGTTAGCAAGAATATTAGAATTATAACCTACAAGAGTAGATCCTGAATTAGCAACATTAAGGTCAAAACCTAATGCTACGGATTTTTCAGCCGTTACTTTTGCATTTCGACCGATAGCAGTGGCACCATATTCAGTAGCCTTTGTGCCATTATTACCAATGCCAATAGCAGCTGTACCACTAGCTGCTCACCATCACCGATAGCGGTAGCACTTACGCCGGAAGCATCCGCACTTTTACCAATAGCAATAGCCGCAGCAGCTCGTGCTTTTGCAGCATCAGTAACAGCGCTAGTTGCACTACCACCAATAGCGATAGAATTCTCAGATGTAGCAGATGCATAGCTACCAACAGCGGTTGCACCATCAGCGCCTGTTACTGTATTACTACCAAGTGCTAATGTACCTGTACCAGTTGCATTCGCGCCATGTCCAAGAGCGGATGCCCCTCTACCATCTGCATTCGCATGAGCGCCTATAGCAGTCGCAGCCTCTACAGCTACATTATTGCCTTTGCACCCATCCTTTAGCCACACTATCGGAACCGATAGCAACAGATTTAGTTGTTGTTGCTTTTGAAACTTTACCAATCGCTACAGCATTTTGATTGACTGGCGCACCAGCATCAGGAACTGTAGTAGAGCCAGTACCTATTGCAATAGCACTTTGCGAGCGTATAGTAGATCCTCTGGAATTGACGCATGAATCACAGTCGCTTGTTGCATCATCAAAGATGCTAACACAGCTGCTACGACAATTTTTCTTTTTCCCTGTTGTATTCTTAGCGACCTCAGATACAACGACATAGCATTGTTTTGATTTAGACCAAATGACTTTTAAAAATCTTGTTCATGTGTTATTTGACTCCTAACTTTTCAATTAAAATTTGATGTTTTCTAATAGTTTCTGGATTGAATGGTGACAGGAATTCAATTAATTCCTTATTATGTTTTACGTGCGTATCAAAATCAGCATCGTAAGACTTAATAGCATTAATCAATTGCCGTTCTCCATCGTAGGCATCAAAATAATCATAATAAAAACCTACGTGGTGCGCTTTGAGCATCGGTGAATTATGTACCAATGGATAGTTGCCATATAGGGCCTCATAGTACAGATAATTCAAGGCTAGTTCCCATTGGAAGGACAACAGCACATCTGTATATTCTGCCAAGAATAGAGGTGTAATATGCCGCGTCTCAACGGACATGATGCCATCCTTAACGGCAGACGTATAACCGATAAAATCATGCAGTGGTTTATCATCCTTTTTATCAAAGGTATTACACAAATAGATGTGTTTCACCAATTCCGGATGATTCCGATACGCCTCTTCCCCAATCAGAACCGGCATCATGCAATTCTTAGATATGGATATGTTCGGTTCCATAACGGAAACGCGAGCCCCATTTTTTTCCATTTGCCCCTGTTCATAGCCAAATTTGAAAGGTTCCTTAACATTTTTCGCCATTTCATCTAAGAATAGTGGGGACCACAAATGTGGTACTTCATACACTGGAGCACGTGTAATAATTTCCAAGTAGCAACGATTGGTTTTCATTACCTGTGGTATCATCCACACCGCATCATATGTGGCACCGTTGAATGCACGGGCATTTGGTAAATTATGTACCATTTTTTCCATATCCCATACAAAATCATTACCCATTCGATAGGACACGATTTTAGCACCATATTTCCGGAATTTCTTTTCAATTTCTGGTTCCAAGGTCAATGTGCCTTCGATTAAGATGTCCGTTGTTTCTACGACCTCTTCCACCTCGTAGATATCGATGTTCATCAAATCTAAGCGCATGTTATCCGATATGGTTGCCTTATCATTGCGCCAGTAAACAAAATATACCTTATCAACACCTTCGATTTGCTCGAGGCACTGTTTAAGGAAATACATATTTTGTCCAGCCCCATTAGACCAGATATGATTATATGTCTTACCCCAGAAAAAAACGTTATTCTATGTTAATTATGAGCCACCCCCTCGGTTCTCTACTCTCAAATCTACATTGTGTAGCGATATATAAATATACGTATATATATATATATATATATATCGCTACATCTTATATACTATACCTCTTTAGTCTGATTAAGATGGTATTTAATTTACAATATCATGTTACACTCATAAATTCAACATCTTCGATGTCATTTTATGAAGTTTTTATGAAGTTTTATGTTTGGTTTAATTATTAATTCCTTTTCTTACATACAGACGAATCTCATGGATTTGTAGTATACTGAATAATAATATGCGTTGTTAACTCTTAACAGTAAAGGGGGTTCCTATGAATCACAATACGGCACAACAAGATGTAGCTAACCAAGCCATCGTACAACATACAAAGCATATTACACCTCCGATGCACACCATCGAAACTGCACAGGCAGAAATTGATGAGTTAAAAGTTCCTATGATAATTTCCTTTATATCTCCAAAGCATTCCCTAATACGAATATTAATATACTCAGTGCTAAGGCGCGTATATATGGACTAGATTCAGCACCGATTGATGGTGCACGTGTATTAGAACTAGGTTCGTCCTGTGGTGGGAATATTATTCCCCAAGCATTATATTATCCAGAAGCGACTTTCACAGGCATCGACCTTTCATCGGTACAGGTACAGCATGGTAATGAGCTCATTCAATCGATGGGGCTCACGAATGTGACGTTAATGGAAAAGAATATCATGGATATAGATGATGATTTTGGTACCTTTGATTACATCATCGTACATGGGATTTGGTCTTGGGTACCGGATATGGTAAAAGATAAAATTCTCTCCATTTGTAATCGCAATCTATCGGACCGTGGCATAGCCTATGTGTCATATAATACGTATCCCGGTTGGAAACGATTAGAGCAATTGCGGGACATTATGCTCTATTCGGAAAAACATGCCCATCATGATTCCTTGAAAGATCGTACGGCGTATACCAAGAATGTATTAAAACTCATCGCTGAAACGATGAAAATGGACGAGCGAGCAAGGACGCAGTCGAATTATAAAATCAATAACATCAATCGTGTTGTACAATCTAATGATTATTATGTAGGGCACGAATATCTTGAGACCATCAACGATCCTGTGTATATATCACAGTTTGTAGCGCGTGCTGAACAACAAGGTTGTACCTATATCGGTGATGAATCATTACAACGGTCCTTTATTACATGGCTTGACGATGCGGTGGTGGAAAATATCAACGTTTTGTCGCAAGGCAATCATGTGGATAAAGAACAATATTACGACTACGTCTATGATACGCAGTTCCGCATGGCATTGCTCACCAAATCAATCCATGCAGATACGATTATCCGAAACGAAACGGTCACAAAGGATACCTTGGATTCCCTATATTTCTATGCATCGTCAAATGAGTCTGAGGAAATGTCAGCGAAGTGGACAGACCCTGTTTTGATTGCCATCAAGGCATTAATGGATCGTAGAAAATCCTTTAATGTTCAGGATTTAGTACAGTATATGAAGGAACATCATCCTGATGTTGATATCGATATAGATACTGTGTACAGACGATTATTTTTCTTAACGATTGTAGGTCATCTGTATGTGCTTAGTGAAAGATATGAACAACTGCCATTTACAGAACATGAAACGTATATACCAGAGCCATTTATTAAGTATATTACTACACTCATCGAAGAGGGTGGCCAGCAGTATATGACGGTGGGCAATATGTATAATCAAATCGATCCTACTGTGGACCAAGGTCTCTTATTTGTCATGAGGTTGCTCACAAGACCAACCACCACATCAGATATGATTGCCAAGATGGATGCCCAGTTAAAAGTAGAGCGTACACGCCCTGATGGAACTAAGTTTATCGTGCCCTAGTGATGAGTATTTGAAATATGCCTTACGACATATCGAAGATTTAGGATTTTTTTAGAAAATAACATATAGCAACACAAAACCGATCCCCTTCCTATTCCATGTGAATAGGGGCTGTAACTAGAGTGCGGTAAAACCACATTCTGTTACAGCCCCTTTGTGTTTGTGTAATAAATATATAATCTAAATCTAAGCTTTCAATTCATAATACTGTTTACGATCATTTTGACTAGTCCCATGCCACTCAACAATTTGCAGTTTCTTTAAAATCGAAAGAGCCTTTAGATATAGTTGATCGACCACGTCCCGTAATTTTAGCAGCTTCTGCTGTTGTCAAAGTTTTCCTGTATTATACATATATTGAACTAATTCTTGCGCTATAGGTGTTAATTTATCATAATTAGGAAGAATTGTTCCTAATTGTGTATCTTGTCTACTTCGACGTGTAAGAATATTATTTTCGAGTGTTAAAACTACTTTATTTCCTGGTTCCATATATTTAGGTTCATGTAAATATGATTTAGCCATTTCGGAAAAGATACGTTTAACACCTTCATTCATTTCTGAACCACTAAATTTAAAGACTCTTAATCTAGCTTGCGGTAAAAAAACGGCTTGATTTTTCCCAAATAATAATATTCCTGCTTTTGTAATTTTTCCCATCTCTATATAAATAACGAGCCTTCAATATTTCTTCTATGGTTAGATTAGTTTCAATATTCAAGTGACTTTTATACATTTCAACTAATTCAGTATCAATATCATCAAGCGTTGCACCTTCTACAGTTTCATCCTCAAAAAAATCGTTGTCCCCGATCATATTCAAAGCATTCTCCTACGTTCAAAAGATAATGCAACAGTTTCATCACCTTCTCTTAAATATGCTACATCATCAGGCGAAACAATTACACGATTAATCGAAGGTTCTATTGATATAACAACAATTATATCATTCTCACCATTTTTATTTATAACTTCTATTTCTCGAAATTCTTTCGCCAAAGGATAAAAGGCTTGATTACGATCAATTTGTCTAAACTCATTAACACTACGTGCCCCTTGGCTCTTAAACCCACTTATACTACCATCATCTTCAACACCTATTACAAGAAGTCCACCATCAGCATTGGCAAAACCAATTAAATGTTTTAATAACTCTGCAGGCTTCTTTCTAGCACTTTTTCTATCTAGATATTGATTTTCAGGTGCGAAACACAAATATTCTAAATTTGTTGTTATCACGATTACACCTCCTCTTATATTTATATTTTAGACTCTTATTATCAATCTAATACTAACAAGAGCTTCTTCTTACTGTCTATCTGTCTATCTACTGTCTATCTACTGTCTATCTAGTCTATTCATTATATATTCATTTTTGCGAAAACAAAACTACAATATATTGTATATTTTTAAAATTATTTTTAATTTATACTACAATACTATACTAGTTTTTACTGCTTACTGTCTATCTACTGTCTACTTACTGTCTATTTAGTATCTATTACCATATATTATCATAAATATATGAAATTTAACTTGCTAATCGCAAAAGTCTCATACATTGACTCAATCTACCACCAATTAAAAGGAGCTTGCGAAGTAGCACTACTAGAAAAAAAGATAATTACATACACACAACCAAAAGCGGATAGTGTATCCTAGGACTCACTATCCGCTTATATACTGAGGTTTTTATGAATGATCTGTTTATATTGTACAGCTATCTGAGTATCTCAATATTATCTGTTATTCAATTTTTAATCTGCACTAACGCGACCAGCCGCTACATATATTACTAGATTCCCGCTAATGTTCTCGATGCGCCATAGATTTCAGCCACCACATAAGGGTTACCGCAGGTACTCAATTTAGCAAGCATCCGTTTTGTATAATCTAAATGCTCTAACAAAGCATCCCGTAGTTTGCGTTGCACGTGGTCAGGGGAATGAAATACGAGTATAGGATCAAAGTCTCCCAAGATGATATACGTAGTATGCGGTTCAGGTCCTGGCTCAATAT